>Ga0302177_10000380_pt1 | contig 34522 bp, 36 predicted proteins | sample I_Palsa_E1_2_FD_198780 | JGI IMG/M metagenome (GOLD analysis project Ga0302177, IMG submission 198780) | Peat permafrost microbial communities from Stordalen Mire near Abisko, Sweden - I_Palsa_E1_2 | ecosystem: Environmental > Terrestrial > Soil > Palsa > Peat permafrost | place: Sweden... | reverse complement strand
AAACTGTTTCATCACTTGCGAGAGTACGACCAGCTTGTTGTAAATGCTCTTCCCCTTTTGCCCCTCTTTCATCAAATGGGTCGCGAAATCGATAAAATCCTGGCGCTCCACCTCATCGACATACACCTTGCTGCAGAACTTCTTGAATGTTTCGAGAATCGGACGGTAAGTACGGAATGTTCGCAGGCTGCGATGATACTGGACATACTCTTTGTAGCTATCGAGCGCCGCGGATAAAGTGGTGCGATCCGGAACAGATTCGACAACCTGATGCTGGGGAATGATGCCATTGCGCATGGCTGCAAGCTCGGCTTGCTTTATGCGTGCCTGTTCCGCGGCATCCTGGGCATCGGCGCCAACAGGTTCGAGGTGGCGCTTGCCGTCATCCCACCACTCGATGAAGTAGCTTCCTTCGGGATGAAGTTGGTCCTGTCCGCTGACGCGGACTCGATCGCGACGAACACGGCCCTTCGTATCAAAAAGAGCGCGGGCGTGCCGCCATTTGCCCTCAACTTTGACTTGTTTGAGAAGGATTACGTGTGGAGTTTTTGGCATCTTGGCGAATCCTTGGAAGAACCGCTAATAGGATCGCCAATAAATCTTCTAAATGCAAGCAAATAAAGGAGCGTAGTGACAGGGCAGCGTTCTAACCAACTGAACTACGTCCCCGCTGGGGAAAAGATTGAATCGCACGTATGGTGGGCACTGTCCGATTTGAACGGACGACCTTTCGGGTGTAAACCGAACGCTCTAACCGCTGAGCTAAGCGCCCCACTTCAGTCATCGTACAAGATGAGGTGAGAGGCGTCAACGCGATCGGCCGGGACGATCACCGTCGCAGCTCCACAAGAGCACGCGTCATCTCCAGTCCGACCCCGCCCATCCGCCGGCGACCATGGCGATCTTCGCGGCGAGATCAATGCCTCAAGAGCTTGCCGAGCGTGCTGGTGGCTCCAAACCTGATTGGATTGGTAGTTGTCTACGCCATTCGATTCACGATTTGGGTCGAGTTGCACTTTGGCGGGGGTGCCCGTACACTGATTCCTTTGGATTTGGATAATAGAGGATGCGGAAATGCTGGTTGCCAGAGACTACGTCAGTCACATGGCTTTGGAAGTGGTCAAGCGCTTGATCGAAGGCGAATTGATCGAAGCGAAGACGCCCGAGGGTGTGACCCAACGGGTGCGGCAGAAGATGATGGAGGAGCTGACCATCGAAGACCGGCTGAACGACGAAGTGCGCGAGATTTTGCTGCAGCATCAGGACGAAATGCGGCGCACCGGCGTTTCCTATCAGGAGATGTACAAGAAAGTGAAAGGACAACTGGCCCGCGACCGCAAATTGATCCTTCGTTAATTGACGATCGTTTGCCGAACTGAAGCGCCGAGGCTCCCACCGGAATGCGACTTACCCGCGAAAAGATTGTTCGGCTGTCTCACCAGATCACCGAGGTGCTGGTCTCCAGCAATGAGGTGGAATTCGTCGAAGACCGCGATACTATCCGTCAAGAGGTAGTTCAGATTCTGACCGATACTTTGCGCGATGAGGAGAAGGCCGACGCGGAAGTGCGCAAGCGGATTACTTCGCAGAAGAGAGAAATTCTGGAAGGCAGCGAAGAGTGGGACGTGTTGTATCGAAAATATTATGCGGACGAATTGCGGCGACTGGGAATTGCCGCTGCGCCGGATGATCGGCGGACTAAGCAGCAACATTCCTACTAAGATTCGATCAGGCAAGAATCCAAGAAAAAGAGCAAAAAGGGCGGCTCGCGATGAGCCGCCCTTCGCTTCTGGTCGATCAGCGATCAATCCGTGTCGGGACGTCGCTTCAAAGTCGGGCGGTCGTCATCGGAAGCATTCGGATCGGTCTGTGTCTGACCCTTCTGTTGTTGCTCAGTACGGGTGCGCAAGCTCGGCTTGCCCGGGGCGTTGTCCTGAACCTTGCGCGCGAACATCACGTTGCGCAGGCGGCCCTTCACGCTGTCAAATTCGGAAGTGGTAACAATATATTCCGGACGATTGGGAAGGATGCGAGCAATTTCCTTTTGGGCGTTCTCGATGCGTTCCGGAGTGGGCGGATGCGTCGAGAAAACTCGCGGGATGGTGCCGGGGCGGCGCTTCTCGTCGGCTTGAATGCGCTCAAAGAAAGTTACATAGGCGTTGGGGTCATAACCGGCTTTGTACATGTATTCCAGGCCCAGAAAGTCGGCTTCGCGCTCCGCATCGCGATTGAACTTCAGATATGTAAGCGGAATGGCAATGTTCAACCCTTCGTACAGACCGTACCCAGCCCAACCCGCAGGGCCGAGAAGCATCAGCGGAATGGTGGCGAGCTGCATCATTTCGCCCTTGGTTGCGTTCTTGGTGCCGTGACGAGCAGTGACGTGCGAAATCTCATGGGCCATGACGCCGGCAAGTTCGGACTCTTCCTGAGCGCGTAAAATCAAGCCGCTGTTTACGTAGAAGAAGCCACCGGGCAGCGCGAAGGCATTGACTTCGTCGGAATCGATGACCTTAATCGTGAACGGCACGCGCGCGTCTGAGTTGCGGACCAGGTTTTGGCCGACGCGATTGACGTATTCGGTGATGACCGGATCGTCGATCAGCTTAGAGGAACGTTCCACTTCCTGGGCCAGGCCCTTGCCGAGCGCGATTTCCTTCTCAAGCGAATAGAAATTTACGCCCTTGCCGACGTTGCGATTGCCGATGGCGTCAACGTCTTCTTTCGAATTCTTTGGAGTGACCGTGTCTTTCTGCTGGACGGGAGCCTGTTGAGCGGGCTGTGTATTTTCCGAAGGCGGCTGCGTCTTCGCGGGGTCCGCGGTCGGGGGCGGGCTTTGCGCTAAGGCTGCGGTCGCCGCCAGCGTGCCGAGGATCGTCAATCGCCCCAAAATAGGCACAAGTGCTGCTCGCCGCGTAAGAGTTTGCATCTTTCCACCTCCGACTGCTCGGATTATACACCCCGCCTGAGCTTGCGTATGTGCCAATCCTTAAGGTTACGATGTTAAAGACGTCGCGAAGGTTTTCTGGTTCGCCTCGGATTGTTCGAATGGATGGTTAAGGTGGCGAGCGACGCCGGCCTGGGAGGTTGACACTCTTGGCCGGGGCCTCTAGAGTCGAAGGCTCAAACATGGCCATTTCAAAGATTTCAATCGGGCAGCTGTGGAAAAAAGACGGCACCGAAGACACCTATCTTGTCACTCGCCTGTACACGGAAGCGTTGAGCACCATTGTGGTGCTGCGCAAGTCTGGCGCCGAAGACGAGGCGCTGTTGCGGGTGAAAGTCGAACAGACGCCCAAAGGCCAGGGGCTTCCTGGCTTTTCGCCAGCGCAGGAACACGAAGGGTTTTGATCCTCGCCATGGCATGGATCCTGCTTGGATCCCTGCCAGAGGAGCCAGAGTGTCGCTAACCTGCTGATTCTAATCAGATGGAACGCACCGGCAGCTCGATTACGTCATCTACTTTCATTAATTCTTTCGTGAGGAAGGGCTCGCCGTACTGGACCCCAATCATTTTGCCGTAGTGCCGAGCCAGCCGATTCATTTCGTCCTCCAGGTCGTCGATGGCCAGGAAGACTTTGCTCTTCTTCTCTCCGGGTTTGGGCCGAAATTGCGATGGGTAGGACAGAATAGCCCGCCGGCGACGCTCGTACTGGTCGGTGATGTCGACTACGAAGGTGGGACGGGCCTCGGTAGCTACGGTGCAATACAAAATCTTAAAGGGGCGGAAGGCATTGCCAGCGATCGGGAGCCGCTTTAGGCCCGCCAGGAAACACCCTTCGTAGCCAAGCGTAGAGGCGTGGTAATGGTCGGGGTGCCGAGCTTCCCAGTACGGCAGAATGACCGTTTTTGGGCGAAGATCGCGGATGATGCCAGCAAGTTTCAGCTTGTGGGCACGAGAGGGCTGAACGTCGGAATCCGCAACGCCTAGGTTGCCGCGCCAGGAAAGGCGCATCCATTTGGAAGCGCGCACGCTCTCCTTTGCACGAGTTTCCGGCGTGCCCCGAGTGCCCATTTCCCCGGCGGTCAAGTCGAGCACGCCGGTTTTATAGCCGCGCTCGGCCATTTTGATCAGCGTACCCCCGCAAGTGAGTTCGACGTCGTCGGGGTGCGCGGCGATGGCTAGTAGGTCCAGCTGCATGCGAATCTCCTGGGATCCGATCGGAAGAAGATTGATGATACGCAAATTTCGAGCTGAACTGGTGTGCCAGCGGGAAAATTCAACCGATTTAGCGAGTTAAACGGGCCGCTACCAGGCACTGAAACATAAGAACTACATGGTTGTGTTACCGTCGGGGCATATGAGTGGGCAACTTTCCAATCAAGTGGCGCTGGTAACCGGGGCGGGGAAGCGCATTGGGCGGGTGCTGGCTCTTCGGCTGGCGCGCGAGGGCGCCGACGTGGTGGTGCACTACCGCTCGTCGCGGCCAGAAGCGGACGATGTGGTGATTGCGATCGAAGCTTTGGGCCGGCAGGCCGTGGCGTTGCCCGCGGATTTGACTAGGGTCAGCGAAATACAACGGCTGTTCGAACAGGTAAAAGATCGTTTCGGACGGCTGGACGTCTTGGTGAATAGTGCGGCGAGTTTTGTCTCAACCGATTTCGGATCGACGACCGAAGCACAATGGGCGGAATCGCTGGACACCAATGTGCGATCTCCGTTTTTCTGCTCGCAAGCGGCTGCACCTTTGTTAAAGCAGAGCAAGGGCGTGATTGTGAATTTCGCGGACACCGGCGGCCTGGTAGGTTGGCCGGGCTACATACCCCACAGCATTTCGAAAGCGGGAGTGGTGATGTTGACGAAGTCTCTGGCCAAGAAGCTAGCTCCGGGCGTTCGAGTGAACGCCATCGCGCCTGGGACAATTACCATGCAAGGCGATCCGCCGGAGTGGGAGCGGGACTTCGTGCGCGATGCGCCGTTGAAGCGCACCGGGACTCCCGATGAGGTCGCCGACGCCGTGGTATTCCTGATTCATGCGAAGTTCATGACCGGACACGTGCTGGTGCTGGACGGAGGACGAACGCTGTGAGGTTTAGGCCGGCGAAGCAGGCGACATTACCGATGGTCATCGAAACGTCGATTTGCAAAGACTGGACCGTGCGCCGAATGGCCGGTGGGGTGTATTGTATAGGCTTATATTGGAAATAAATGCGACGCGTGAGGTTTCCGCGGCGACCCAAAGAAGAGGCCAAACCAGGTCATGGACAACGAGACGTTCACGCAACATCCGGCAATGGATGAATTCGAGATTCAGGAATGGTTGGAATCACTGGATTCGGTCCTGGAAGCGAGCGGCCCGGAAGTGGCAATGGAGATCTTGGAGCGGCTGCGCGCGCATGCCACGGTGTCGGGCATCGACCTGCCCTTCAGCGCCAACACCCCCTACGCAAACACCATTCCGAGCCGGCTGGAGCCGCTGTTTCCGGGAAATCAGGAACTCGAACGGCGCATCAAGAGTCTGATCCGGTGGAACGCATTGGCGATGGTGGTGCGCGCCAATCGCGTGGAGCACAACATCGGCGGACACATTTCCACCTATGCGTCGGCGGCCACATTGTACGAAGTAGGCTTCAACCATTTCTTCCGCGCACGCAGTGAGCACTTTGAAGGCGATTCGGTGTATTTCCAGGGGCACGCCGCGCCGGGAATTTACGCGCGCGCATTTCTAGAAGGCCGGCTCTCCGCACAAAAACTGGAGAATTTTCGGCGGGAATTGAAGCCTGGCGGAGGTTTGTCTTCTTATCCTCATCCTTGGCTGATGCCGGATTTCTGGGAATATCCGACGGTTTCGATGGGCTTAAGCCCATTGATGGCGATTTATCAGGCACGCTTTAGCCGCTATCTGGAAAACCGCGGCTTGAAGCCGGCGACCGACGCGAAGATCTGGGCTTTTTTGGGCGATGGCGAAACTGACGAGCCGGAGTCACTGGGAGCGATTACCTTGGCGTCCCGCGAAAAGCTCGACAATTTGATCTTCGTAGTGAATTGTAATTTGCAGCGACTGGATGGGCCGGTTCGCGGAAATGGCCAGATCATTCAAGAGTTGGAGTCGGCGTTTCGCGGGGCGGGGTGGAATGTAATCAAGGTTTTGTGGGGAACCGAGTGGGATCCGATTTTGGAGCGGGACACCGAAGGTTTGCTGGTCAAACGGATGGGCGAATTGGTGGACGGCGAATACCAGAAGCTGGTGGTTGAGTCCGGCTCCTACGTACGGCAGCACTTTTTCGGCAGCGATCCGCGGCTGCTGCGGTTGGTCGAGCCATTGCCGGATGATGCGCTCAGGAGGTTGCGGTTGGGAGGTCACGACCCGCGCAAAGTGTACGCCGCGTACAAGGCCGCCGTGGAGCATAAGGGCGCGCCGACCGTCATTCTGGCGCGAACCATCAAGGGATACGGGCTGGGCGAGGCAGGTGAGGGCAAGAACGTCACCCACCAGCAAAAGAAGCTGAATGAGGATGAACTGCGGGAATTCCGATCGCGCTTTGGCGTGCCCCTGAACGACGAGGATTGCGTGGAAGTGCCGTTTTACCGTCCGGCCGAGGATAGCGTAGAGATCCAATATCTGCGGGGGCGAAGAGAAAAGCTGGGCGGATACACGCCCACGCGCAGCGTCCGTTCGAAACCCTTGGTCGCGGATCACGACGAACTGTTTAAGGAATTTTCCGAAGGCAGCGATGGCCGGGAAGTGTCGACCACCATGGCCTGGGTGGGGATGCTGCGAAAGATGTTGCGCGACCCAGAGATTGGAAAATTGGTGGTGCCGATCGTGCCCGATGAAGCGCGAACCTTCGGCATGGAGTCTCTGTTTCGAACCGTGGGTATTTACTCGTCAGTTGGGCAGCGGTACCAGCCGGTGGATGTGAATACGCTGCTGTATTACAAAGAAGCCAAAGACGGGCAGATTTTGGAGGAGGGCATCACCGAAGCGGGCTCGATGGGATCCTTCATCGCCGCCGGCACCGCCTACGCCACCCACGGCATCAACACCATTCCGTTTTTCGTGTACTACTCCATGTTTGGATTCCAGCGGATTGCCGATTTCATTTGGGCCGCGGCGGACATGCGGGTACGCGGATTCCTGCTGGGCGGAACCGCGGGGCGCACCACGCTTTCTGGCGAAGGATTGCAGCATCAGGACGGCAACAGCCACGTCCTGGCGTTGCCGGTTCCGAATCTGCGAGCCTACGATCCAGCGTTTGCCTATGAGATTGCTGTGATCATCCAGGACGGCATTCGACGGATGTACAAGGATGGCGAGCAGATTTTCTACTACATCACGTTAATGAACGAGCCCTACGCGATGCCGGCGATGCCTGGTGATGTGAAAGACGGCATTCTGAAGGGCATGTATCGGTTTCGAGGGTCGGAGAATAAGAAATCGAAACTGCGAGCGCAATTGTTCGGCAGCGGATCGATTCTGCGGGAAGCGCTGCAGGCGCAAGACATTTTGGAAGAGAAATACGGTGTCGCGGCGGATGTTTGGAGCGTGACTAGCTACAAGGCTCTGTATGTCGACGGGAATGAAGTGGATCGCTGGAACCGGTTGCATCCCGGCGCGAAGCCCAAGGTGCCGTACATCAGCGAATGCTTGGTCGATGCTCCGGGAGTATTGGTGGCTGCGTCCGATTATTTGAAAGCGCTACCCAACATGGTGAGTAAGTGGATGCCGCGAAGATTGGCGGCGTTGGGAACCGATGGCTTCGGGCGAAGCGAGGGACGCAAGTCGTTGCGGGAGTTCTTCGAAGTAGACGCGCGCTTCATAACCCTTGCCACGCTGTATGAGTTGTTCCAGGACGGAAGCATCGAGCGGAATGTAGTGGACCGCGCGATCAAGGATCTGGGCATCGATCCGGAGAAGTTGAATCCGGTTATTTCTTAACCACATCAGTCTCTAAAAGTTTCGATTCACGCTCCAGTTCGGACTTCGCCGCGCGTTAGATGTCCTCCAGACGGTCCCGCGGTTTGATGCGTCCGGTCGCCAGATCGGCGATTAACGGTCGATTGGCCGCAAGGAAGTCATACCCGCCGAGTTGTTTCGGCAAAACCCACGCGACTTGCTCGAATGCGGTCGGATGAATCTCGCCGGCGACGGCTGCTGCATAAAAGCGAATTTCGATTTCGTCGGATGTGTCGGCGTACCGATGGCGAACCCGAGCTAACTCTGCAGATTTGACCAGCGTGACCCCAAGCTCCTCGCGTAGTTCGCGTGCCAGCGCTTCCTTGGGCTCCTCGAGTGCTTCCATTTTTCCACCAGGAAACTCCCATTTCAGCGCGGAGGTGTCATTACGGTGGCGCTGGCCGATGAAAATTCGGCGATCTTCGCGTTCGATGATAGCGGCGACGACGATCATGAATGCGAAGTGTTCTTCCGAGTGCTCGGAGATTTCGTGCTGAGCGGCAAAGCGGGGCGGGGCCGGGTCTTATAGCGCAACAGCTTGTGGAGTTCTTGGGCGCCGCGAACCAGCGGCGGTCCAGGAGTGTTTAGCCATTCGTCTCGAAGAACATAAACGTGCCGGTTCCGAATCGCGGGAACGTCGCGCCAGGCTTTCACCTTATACGCTTGTGCGGTCTTGGACTGATTTTTGGTTGCTGCCCAGGCCAACACGATGACTTCGGGCAGCGCCTCGGCGACTTTCTGATCGGTGACCTTCTCGCCGGCGGGCACCACCATGGTGCCGCCGGCGATTCCAACAATCTCGGCTACCCAGGGTGGCGAGCTAATTCTCGGATTAGGCCAAGCCTCGCAATAAACTCGCACGCGCCCCATTCCGGTGAGGGCGCTAATGCGGGCGAATGTGTCGTGCATGCTTCGAATGAGCCGTTCGCCCTGAGCCGCTCTTCCCGTGATCCCGGCAAGCAGCCGAATATCGTTGTCGATGTCGGCCAACGTGCGCGGATTCATGGCTAGAAAGTTCAGCGAATGCTGAAGCAGCGCCGCGACGGTTTCGCGGCGATAGGGCACGGACCCGATGACCAAGGTCGGGCGTAGAGTAACAATCTCGTCTACGGACTTCATGTGCCAACAATCTCCTAGCTTCGGCAAATTCGCCACGTCTGCAACATCCGCACACCATTTGGTGACTCCGACGAGCTCGTTTTTCGCGCCGATGGCGCACAGAATCGATGTGGCGCTGGGAGCTAGCGAAACGATGCGGTGCGGTATGCGGGTGGAATTGTGGCTCACGAGCTGACCTCCATCGTACCAAAGGTGAGGGAGGGGCGATCGAAGCGATTGACCAGTTTCAGTAGATGTGATCGACTGCGATGCTCACGTTTGAGGAGAAATCAGAATGAAGACATCGGCAACGATGATGTTGTGGCTTGTGCTCGTGGGACCAGCGCGGGCGCAAGGCCCACCGCAGAATTCAGCCGGGACCGGTTCGGAAAAAGCGACGGTAGTGCAATTCCGGGCGGCGCTGAACAACGTGAAATATGTTTATGGCCCGGGCACGCCGGTGGCACGGCTACGTCCAGGGAATATTTTGGACGCGAATTCGCTGGATTGCTTTGGAAACGCCATTCAAAAGCCAGGTGACACGCTGGCGATGACCAAAGGTGACAATCCGCTGACCGGTCCGTTCTATATCGAAGGAGCCGAACCGGGGGACACCCTGGCGATTCACGTGCTCGATTTGCAGGTCGATGGCGATCAGGGGATCGGAGCGTTTGCGCCGGGATTTGGCGCGATCAACGAGACCAACTACACGCCGATGCTGCATGCGCCGCTGCCGGAGAAGATCTGGTTCTATCCCATCGATCACACCACAAATAGCGCGACTTTTCAGGCGTTGGATTCCAGCTACAAAGTGAAAATCCCGCTGCATCCATTCCTGGGATGTATTGGCGTGGCGCCCGCTAACGGAGAGACCCGCAGCTCGGTAGTGCCGGCAGAATTCGGCGGAAACATGGATGCACCGGAGGTCTCAGCGGGCAATACCCTGTACCTGCCGGTGAACGTGGCTGGGGGCTTGCTTTATTTTGGGGACGGCCACGCGGCGATGGGCGATGGGGAGATTGCCGGCACCGCGATCGAAGTGCCGATGCACGCACGGATGCAAATTGATCTGGTAAAAGGAAAGAGTACCGGTTGGCCTAGATTTGAAAACGATCGAGAAATAATGACCGCGGGAATCTATCGGCCGGTGGATGACGCGCTGCGGATCGCGTTCACCGAACTGGTAGCGTGGATTCACGCCGATTACGGGTTGTCCGCACTGGATGCCTACGAGCTGTTATCTAAGGTTGGGAAGATTCACCTGACGGAAATGGTCGACCCTAACTACGTGATCGTGGCTTCGATCGAGAAAAAATATTTACCGGCCAGGGCCATAGCCAAATAGGGCCAGACGCGGTTTGCGAGACCGGATTACTGGCGGCTCGCAGCCGGTGAGCTGTGCGATACTTTGCCGATGTTTAGCGACGCGGTTCTCGATCACTTCAGCCATCCGCGAAATGTCGGGCGGTTGGCGAGTGCGGATTTCACCACCGAAGCGTGCAATCCGGTCTGCGGCGATATGTTGGAGTTGTCGGTTCGAATGGATGGCGATCGTATTGCCGGAATTGGGTTTTTGTGCCGAGGATGCACGACGGCGATTGCTTGCGCATCGCTACTGACCTCGGAAATGGTGGCTCAGCCGGTCGAGAAATGCCGGCCGATCACCGCAGAGAGCTTGTCCGCCGCGCTCGGCGGATTGCCGGCGGCGACATTTCACGGCGCTCAATTGGCGGAAGAGGCGCTGCGGGCATTTCTTAAGAAATATGCGGATTCGAAAAGGTGACGGCTACTTCGTCCGCCCAACCAACCCAAGCACTTCTGTCTTTGTAGCGGCGGGCCGAAGCTCGCCGGTCAGGACGACTGGTGCGACCACCAGCCCACTTAATCGGAGCAGCTAGCATTCAGCCGCGCTGCCGGTGGCTCTGCGCAACGCCTCTGCATCGTTCAGGTTTAATACACAACCTTGCTCATCGGTAGCAAGCTCGGCAACGTCGTCTGCGTGATTCCATACCACGGCACGCGCTCCCTTCTCCGGCGGTGCCTTGAGCAATTCGGCGTAAAGCTCGGCCGCGAAAATTACCGGATGTCCGCGTTTGCCTCGGAACGTTGGCAGCACGAGCTTGGAGCGGGTCAGGTAGAAGTGCTGGACCAGTTGATCCACCAGAGCCGCGGTGATGAGGGGGTGGTCGATCAAACATAGCAGCAGGCCGTCAGTGCTTTTCGGCAAGGTGCGAATGGCCGTCTGAATGGAACTGAGCTGGCCGCTTCGCCATTCTGTGTTGATCACCCGTTCTTCCGGGGAAAGGGCTACGGCCGCGGAAATCGGTTCCGCGTGGGGGCCCAGAACGACGCGGCGAGTCGATATTTTCGGGTGGGTGGTGACTTCCAGCAGATGTTCGAGGAAGCAGCGGCCCTGGTAGGGCAGCAAGGCTTTTGGCGAACCCATCCGTTCGGAGGCGCCAGCCGAAAGAATGACGGCTGCCAGCATTGTGAATTAGCGGATTCCTATGATGCGACGAGGTTCGAGGCTAACCTTCTTGTGGGTCGCGGAGTCCGCGCTGCGGCGCACCGCGATGAGTTCGGCGACGATGCTGACGGCTATTTCTTCGGGAGAGAGCGCTCCGATCTCGAGACCCATGGGAGCGTAAACTCGTTCGAACTCATTCGAGTGATAGCCTTCGAGCTCCAGAGCCTTGTACACCGACAGCACTTTGCGCTTGCTACCAATCATGCCGACGTATCGAGCCTTGGTGCGCACCGCCCAGGCGAGCACGCGCATGTCTTCCTTGTGACCCCGCGTGACGATCACCAGGTAGGTTGATGGACCTGCCTGAATTTTGTCGAAGGCTTGGTCATAGGAAGTGAACACACCCTGAGCCATTGGGAAACGTTGCGGATTCGCGAAGGTTTCGCGGTCGTCGACAATGCCGACGGCGAAGCCCGCGGCACTGGCAATTTTGGCGACCGCCATCGAAACGTGCCCACCGCCGAATAAATAAAGGAACGGCTGAGGAAGGATAGGTTCCACGAAGATTTCTACGGTGCCTCCACAAATCAGACCGTTGTCATAGCTGGCTTCATTGTTGAGGTTGAACACCATTTTTCGGGGGGATTCCGTGCGCATCACTTCTTTCGCCGCGGCCCAGACGTCCGCTTCCACGCAGCCGCCGCCAACGGTGCCTGCCAGGGAGCCATCTTCGCGAACCAGCATTCGGGAGCTTTCATAGCTGGGGATCGATCCGTTGGTATGGACAATCGTGGCCAAGGCTCCGCGCTGGCCGGCGCGGCGCATTCTAACGATTTCTTCAAACAGATCCATAGCTAAGTACATTTTACGCCAAGGACAAGCCAAATGGTGCGAATCCGCAGGAGAATCTAGGTAAGGCGAGGCTCAAGACCACCGATTGTTTGCGAACGTCCGGTGTGCGAAAATGGTGTGCGAGGCAGGTATGAGCACATCGCTGGGCAAGCACGTCATGTTGAGCAAGCCGGATGACTTCGGCAAGCTCCTTGAAGACGAAGGCATTATCTTCACCACGTTGGACAAGGCGGTGAACTGGGCGCGCAGAAGTTCGATTTGGCCGTTGGGTTTCGGATTGGCGTGCTGCGCAATTGAGATGATGTCCATGGCTGCCGCGCGGTTCGACGTGGCGCGATTCGGGGCCGAAGTGTTTCGCCCTTCGCCACGGCAAGCGGATTTGATGATTGTCGCCGGCCGGTTGTCGCAAAAGATGGCGCCAATTGTGCGGCAACTGTACGACCAAATGCCGGAGCCTAAGTGGGTTATCTCCATGGGGGCCTGCGCCACGTCGGGCGGCGTTTTCAATAATTATGCGATTGTGCAGGGATGCAATCAGGTGATCCCGGTGGACGTATACGTTCCGGGCTGTCCGCCGCGGCCCGAGGCGCTGTTGTACTCGATCCTGCAGCTACAGAAGAAGATCGATAGCGAGCAAGGCTCCTTCAAGCGTGCGCTGAATTTGGATTAGTTCAGCGCGCCGTGCCGGAGTTGGGGCACCTAGGACGGAATCGTTCCCCAGTTCGTGCAGAAACCTCCTGGAGACATTTTTATCGCGGAAACTGCCCGAGAATTTGCCCGCCATACCTTGGCCGCCACCGCTTACCGCGCCTCAAAAGTGCTGCGAGATGCCCCTGCGTCCTTCGGTTCGTTCCTCTCCCATGAAACCTCTCGAACCCCTTCGATGACATTGGCCCACATGGGTGATCTGTTTGATTGGGCGTTGACGATGGTCAGCGGAAAGCCGGCCTGGCGCGATTCCGAGCCGTTGGAGTGGACCAGCGAGATTGGCCGATTTTTCTCTTCAGTGCAAAGGTTCGACGAATATTTAGCGTCGGACCAGGAAGTGCACGCTTCTTTGGAGGTGTTATTCCAAGGCCCGATCGCCGACGCGCTTACTCACATCGGACAGCTGGCTATGCTACGCCGCCTCGCGGGATGTCCGATTGGCGGGGAGAATTACGCCAAAGCCGAGATCGTCACGGGGCAGTGCGGATTGCAGCAAGCCAAGCCGCGCCTCGAGTTTTAAACTAGCAAGCTGGTCTACGACTTTCTGCGCCACTTTGTGTTTATACCTACCGAAGGCGTCCGTACTAAGCGAAGTAAAGCTTACTTAGGTCCCAGCCGCGTTGAGGGCTTCGCCGCAATCGGAATCGCAACCCTGCCCGTGGTTCGCGCGTCAAATTTACTGAGCCATGGTGCCCTCGAGTCGCAGCACAAGGAGAATTCGCCATGGGTAAAACGCTGCTCAGACTGTCAACCGTGATTTGTGCCGCACTCATCGTGCTGGGGGCCGCGCCGAGCGGGAGGACCCAAGACCCCGGCCAAGACCCCAATCTGCAGAATCAAAATCAGCCCCAGCCAACCCAACCGCAAGATCAAAACCAGCCCCAGTATCAGAATCAAGATCTGCCGCAAGACCAAAATCAACCGCAAGACCAGAGTCAGCCGCAGGATCAAAACCAAAACCCGAATGTCGGCCAGGCTGCGAGCGGCAACTATCAGCCGTACACCGCGGATCAGCTCGACAACTTGCTGTCGCCGATCGCTCTCTACCCTGATCCTCTGTTGGCGCAGGTGCTGGTTGCCGCGACGTTCCCTGATCAAGTGGAAGAAGCGGCTCGGTCGGTACGCAGTAGCGGGCAGAATGGGATCGACGACCAATCCTGGGATGTGAGCGTGAAGTCGGTGGCCCACTACCCAACGGTTATCGAAATGATGGCGGATAAGATTGATTGGACCACGTCATTGGGCCAGGCGTACGTGAATCAATCTACGGATGTGTCGACCTCGGTGCAGCGGTTGCGGCATATGGCGCGGAAGGTCGGCAATCTGCAGACCACCCCGCAACAAGAGGTGCTGGAGAACGGAAACTACCTTGCGATCACACCCTTGCAGCCGCAATTTCTTTACGTGCCGATCTATGATCCCTTGATCTGCTACTACCGGCGTCCGTATTGGGGGCCGGCCATTTCGTTCGGGGTGGGCTTTCCGATCGGCGCCTGGCTCAACCTGGATTTCCGTTGGGGCTTTGGCGGCGGATTCGGTGGAGTCTTTTATACCGGATGGAGGCCCTGGGGCGGCTGGAATGGCGGCTGGTTGGTGCGGTCCCGTCCTTTCATTCGTGAAAATAATTTCTACATCAATAATCGCTACAACAGCATTCGGGTGAATCGAGCGGTGATCAACCGGTCGGTGAACGTAAACAACCTCAGCGGTTACAACTATATTCACAGGAACGTCACCTATCACAACGTGCAGGTGAACAACGTTCGGGTGAACCGCGTCAGCAATGTTCGGGTGAACAGCGTGCAGAATAATCGCGTGAACGTCAACAATCGCACGCTAAACCGCAACATCAACACGAATAACAGCCGGGTGAACGACTTCCGTGGACGAGACACAACTGTGAATCGGCAACCGAACGCGAATTTGCAAAGCCGTGGAGGCACCAATAATTTCAATCGACCTTCGCCGCAGCAAGAACGGTCAGCGCAGCAATCGGCGCCGCACGCGTTCGGCCGGTCGGAAGGAAACTTTGATTCGAAATATTCGAGTCAACGCGGGCAACAGAGTCGCCAGGAAATGAGTAGGTCCGCGGGGCGCGAAGAGAGCCATGGCGGAGGGACGCGTGGGGAGTCGCGTGGCGGCGGGAGGCGGCCATGAGAAGGACCACGAAGGCGCGAGGGCCTAATGGCAATTGGGCAGTGAGGTCGCCAACGTCCAGAAATCGTATGACCAGGATCGCTACCCTCTGGCTCGCTTCCGTCCTGGCCATGCTGATCTGTGCAGCGAGCGCGCCGGCCCAGAGTGCCGGCCCGTCGACGTTTCCGTCCGCGGACGCTGCCATGCAAAGCCTGGTTGCGGCAGCCAAGACCAGTGATCCAGGAGCCTTGGAGAAGGTGTTCGGGCCGGATTACAAAGATCTGTTCTCTGGCGATCAGGCCGAGGACCGCAAGGACTGGGGCGATTTTTCGTCGGCGGTGCAAGAGTCCGCCAAATTGAGAAAAGACGGCGACTCGAAGTATACGGTTCTGGTGGGCAAAGAGGATTGGCCGATGCCTATTCCCTTGGTACGCCAGGACGACAAGTGGCTGTTCGACACGAAGTCTGGGCTGGTAGAGGTGTCCGACCGGCGAATAGGTGAAGACGAGCTCTCCGCCATTGAGACGTGCAGGGCCTATGCGGTCGCCCAGTGGGAATACTTTACCGAAGGTGACTGGGACCACGATGGCGTGGCAGAGTACGCGCAGCGGTTGATCAGTTCACCGGGGAAACACGATGGACTGTTCTGGGAGACCGGTGAAGGCGATGCACCAAGTCCTCTGGGCGAGCTGGTCGCAAACGCTGGGGCGGAAAGCGATGGCTCCAACGATGGCAGTGCGGCGACCGATGCCGGGAAAGCCGCCCCGAAAGAAGAAGGTCGGTCGGGAAGCCGGGCTCCCTACCACGGCTACTATTTCAAAATTCTCGCTAGCCAGGGAGCGAGCGCTCCGGGCGGGAAATACTCCTACGTTATTAATGGCAACATGATCGCAGGTTATGCCTTGGTGGCGTACCCCGCGGACTGGGGAAATTCCGGCGTGATGACCTTTCTCATCAATCAGCAAGGGCGTGTGTACCAAAAGAATCTGGGCTCCAACACGCCAAGCGTTGCGAGTCGCATGACCTCGTATAATCCGGATTCGAGCTGGAAGCTGGTCGAAGTGGAGCCGTAATACCGCCGTGACGCTTCAGCCGCTTCATCTATTGAGTGTTGGAAGAATGCCGGCTTGGCTTGGGGACCGCGCAAGCGGGGATAGCCAGGGCGGCGCGTCCGTGGGGGACCGTTGACGATACCGGAAAATGTTCAGACTTCGCCGCAACGCAAATATCCGCGGGTGAAAGCGCCCCAGGGACTGGTAGTTGCCTGGCAGACCGGCGCATTGCGAAATGTGTCGTTTGTGGACAGCCTCGCTTTGGGCGGGCTATTCATTCGCACGTCGAAGCCCGCGCCAGTGAATAGCGCGCTGAGCGTGAGGCTGGAAGCTCCGAATGGAGAGGTTCGCGCGCGCGCGGTGGTTCGAAGGGTAGGGACTGCACCTGCGCACGGTATGGGTATAGAGTTTATCGCGATGAACCCTGAAGATCGCGCGCGGTTGAGTCACATGCTGACGCCTCTTCTGGCCAGCAACTAAACGAATACGATGCCAATCACCGGAACGGACAAACCCTTGGAAACTGCCTTGGCGGAGCCGCACCGTTCCGCCGGAGCCAGGATGGGGACATGGTTCGGATGCAGCCTGCCGGACGATTTCGGCGATTGGCGACGCGAATACTGGTTTGGCGCGAAAACCGCGGGATTGATTGACGGCGGCTACCGGGCCTATATCTCACTGACCGGTCCGGACCGGGTACGCTACCTAAACGCAGTGATTACCAACAATGTGAGAGATTTGGTTTCTGGACGAGGGGCGATCGCGCTACTGCTGAATCCACAAGGACGCATCCTGGCGGAGTTAGAAGCCTATGTTCTGGAGCAGGAGTTACTGTGCGTCTCGTATGCAATGATCCGCGACCGGCTGGTGGAGACGCTCGATAAGTTCATCATCATGGATGACGTCACCGTAGGTGACCACAGCCAGCAATACACCACAATCTCAGTCGTGGGGCCCGCGGCCGCGGAGTTGGTTGCAGAACAGAGTGGGCTCGATTTGCATGCCATGGCTGAAATGGAGATTCGAACCGCAGACATCGGCGTGAAATGTTCGGTAATACGCAAAAACCTTGGGAAAACGCCAGGAGCAGATCTTATTGTGGAGCGAGCCGCCGCGACCGCTGCTTGGGAATCTTTGAGTGATGCCGCCGGGCGGCACGGCGGCGGGCCGATGGGATACACGGCGTGGAATGCCTTGCGCCTAGAGCACGGACTTCCCTGGTTCGCATACGACTTTGGCGAAAAGCAGATTCCACATGAAGCCGCGTTACAGGACAGCCACATCAGTTATACCAAGGGGTGTTATACCGGACAGGAAATTGTCGAGCGAGTTCGTTCGCGCGGGCAAGTAAATCGCCAGCGCGTGCTTCTCACCTTCACCGGGGCAGGCACGCCCGTGGCCGAAGAGTCCTTAATGGTTGGAGGCGCTCAAGTCGGGTACATCACCAGCGCGGCGACCCCACCGTCCTTGCCGGTTTCCATTGGCATGGGTTACGTGCGCAAAGAGAATCGCGCTGGGGGCAGCATCCTGGATTGGAGCGGCGGAGCTGCGAGAGTGGTAACCCTTCCGTGGCCGGGCGAGCAGTGAACCCCGAAGGAGACTCTGATATGGCGGAACCAAGTGCAGCGCGTAGTGACGCCAAAGAAAAGTTTATTCACATCAGCCTCCCGGTGGGAATGCTGCAATGCAACTGCTCGATCGTGGGTGATCCGGTCACGCGCGAAGCACTGGTGATTGATCCGGGAGACGAGATTATACGCGTGCTGGAATTGCTGGGACGTTACAAGTTAACGGTGAAGGCGATTGTGAGCACGCATGCGCATATCGACCACGTGGGCGGCCTGAGCAAGCTGCACCAATATACTGGCGCCCCGGTGATGATGCACCTCGACGATGTACCCCTCTATAACGGCATGGAGGTGCAAGCGGCATTCTTGGGCGTGGCGCCGCCCGAAGTCGGGCAGATCGATCAATTTTTGCGTGACGGAGATACTTTGCAGTGGGGTACGCTAAGCGCGAACATTTTGCACACACCGGGACACAGTCCGGGAAGCATTTCGCTGTACATGCCCTCGGAAGCAGCAGGCCTTTGCTCTTCCTCACCGCAATTGTTTTCCGGCGATACGCTGTTTGCGGGCAGTATCGGGCGCACCGATTTGTGGGGCGGATCGATGGAAGAAATGATGAACTCTCTCCGGGAAAAAGTCATGCAGCTTCCAGACCAGACGGTTGTTCATCCCGGACACGGCGCGGGGACCACCATCGGCCAAGAGCGTCAGTCGAATCCCTTCCTCATTAAAAGCTAGCAAAGTTCGTAAGGCGGTTAGGAATTGCCGGTCGATTCTCTCTCGCGACGCAGTTCTTCCATGACCGACTGTACCAGCTCTTTGGCGTGCGCAAGTTCTAGCGTGACGATGCGCAAATCCATCGCGGGAACCGCGGGATTACGTTGGCTACGGCAATAGACGCCGTGCTGGCCCACCAGTACTAATGCGTTGGTGAGCCGATCGAGAGAAACGGCCAGACGTCCACGATCGCGTCCGAACATTTGTTCGTAATGCTCGAGTTCGTCTTTGTGTGCGAGGAATGCGGACATCAGAGCTGATCCTTGTGAGAGCTTCCCCCGAAGTGAAGGCGTTGGCGGTTGCACATCGGGCACACCTAAGGTGCAGGTAACTTTACCCCACTGCATAGCCATACCATAATCCGCAATGGCTAATGGGGGCAGGGGGTTCACTTGTTGGCCAGTGCGGCGTGCGACGCGCCGACGAGCCTGGTTCCGCGGATTTGGGAAGGGATTGGGTTGGAGCCGTCACCATGCGACGTTCTGATCTGGTACAGCATAAGGAAAAGGAAAAAGGGGCGACCACGCGGACTTCGCAAATTGTATTTGGCGAACGACAGCACTTGCTGCGAGTGCTGGACTCCCTGGAGGGAACCGATCTGCCCTTCGCGCGGATGCAGCAAGAACGCAGGACCATGGAAGAATTGATCCACGCGCGAACTCGGGAGCTCAATCAGATCAACACCGCGTGGGACGAAAAGATTGGGTTGGTGCTGAGCGCCGATGCCAAACCGGAAATGCTGGAAAAATTGGTGAAGCAGGCCCCCGAAGAGGACTTTTATCTGCTGCGCTTGATCAGCGAGCATCCCCGAGCAAACGCGAAGACCCTGAACAAATTGGCTAAGCACCCTTACGGCGCGATTCGAGAAAATGTTGCGCGGCACCCCAACGCCGACGCCACCACGCTCACCTGGCTGAGCCGCGATCGCAGTCAACCGCTCTGGTATTTAGTGGCTTTCAATCCGAATACCCCTACCATGCTGCAACGCCGACTGCGCGACCGGCTCAAGCGCTTGGGCGAGAATCAACCCTCACGGTGAGTTTCCCCACTTAGAAGTTCTTTCCACCTGGTAGCCGTAGCCCCGGATGAGCTGGTGCCAGGCGAGGTCCATCCGGTTCGTTGACACACTGAACTGAACGGTCTAGTATGCGCACCGTGGGTTGGGCAATCACTTCGACCGTACCGATGGCTAGGAGGCCTAATGATCTTGGTGAAGGGGCTGGTGAAGCGCTTCGGCGATTTCACCGCGGTGGACAATATTTCCTTTGAGGTGGCGCACGGAGAAATCTTCGCGTTTCTTGGTCCGAACGGCGCCGGGAAAACCACCACGATCAAGATGTTGACCACGCTGCTGCCACCGACCAGCGGAACTTTGGAAATCGACGGATTGAATCCTGCGGATGAGCAGCACGAAGTCCGCAAGCGGTTTGGAATTGTCTTTCAGGATCCCAGCCTGGATCAGGAAATGACTGCGTGGGAAAATATGCAACTTCACGCGGTACTGTATCACGTCCCCGCAAAGCTGCGGCGGGAACGGGCCGAGCAGCTGTTGAGGATGTTCGAGTTGTGGGAGCGCCGCGACGACCTGGTAAAGAAGTTTTCTGGCGGCATGAAGCGGCGGCTGGAAATCGCTCGGGCCTTCCTGCATACCCCGAAAATTCTATTCTTGGACGAACCTACGCTGGGGCTCGACCCACAGAGCCGCAACCAGTTGTGGACCCACGTCAAAGACTTGAACCGAAGCGAGGGCGTGACCGTGTTTCTGACCACCCACTATATGGATGAGGCTGATCGCGTTGCGCATCGACTCGCGGTGATCGATCACGGGAAAATTGTGGCGACCGGGTCACCGGCGGAGCTGAAGAATCAGACCGGAAAGGAATCGCTGGAAGATGCGTTTTTGTCGCTGACCGGGACGGCGATCCGGGAGGAAAGCGCGGGTTCCGCGGACCAGATGAGGCAAGTAGCCAAGATTTGGAGGCGATAGGGCGATGGAAGCAATCTACATTTTGTGGCTAAGGGAATTGAAACGCTATTCCAGGTCGCGATCACAGATTGTGGCTTCGCTGGGACAGCCGCTGCTGTATCTGCTGGTGCTGGGCTTCGGTTTAGGCCCAGTGTTTCAGAAAGCCGGAGGCGGGAGTTATTTGCAATTCATGGCACCCGGCGTGATCGGTATGACCGTCTTGTTTTCCTCGGTGTTTTCGGGAATCGCGCTGATGTGGGATCGCCAGCTGGGATTCCTGAAGGAGACGTTGGTGGCCCCGGTGCCTCGCCTGGAGATCGTGATCGGCCGGACTTTTGGCGCCGCCACGGTGGCCGTGATTCAGGGGCTGTTGGTGACGACGGTGTGCCTGATCGCGGGTTTCCGCCCGGTGAGCATCAGCGGAGTACCGCTGGGCCTGCTGTTTCTCGCATTAATCGCAATCGTATTCGCCGGACTGGGAACCACCATCGGATCGAGCCTTCAGGACATGCAGGGGTTTCCGTTAGTCATGAATTTTCTGGTGTTGCCGATTTTCTTTTTGTCCGGAGCGCTGTTTCCGTTGGATCACCTGCCCCGCGCGTTGAGCGTGGTGACCTCCGGCGATCCGCTTTCGTATGGAGTGGACGGCCTGCGAGCAGCGTTGATTGGAAGGTCGCATTTTGGGCCGATCGCGGACTTACTTGTGCTTGGAGCATTCGCGGTGACCTTGTTGTGCGTCGGAGCGTGGCGCTTTTCGAAGATTGAGATTTAGCAACATGGCCCGCGGACTAAGCCAAAGAGCTCATCAACAAGTGCTGGAAGCGGCGGCGGAGCTGTTTGCTGGCCGCGGAATCGATGGCAGCAGCGTGGACGCCATCGCGGCGAAATCGGGAGTCAGCAAGGCAACGATTTATAAGCATTGGCCGGCTAAAGAGGCGCTGTGCATGGAAGTGCTGGTGCACGTGCATCGCCTGGATGATGCTCCACCGCAGTTAGACTCCGGGGACCTGCGCGCGGACCTCAGTGCATTTTTGATGCACGAGCCAGCGAAGGATAAAGCCGCGATGCAAAAGCGACTGATGCCCCACCTGATTGCGTATTCCGCGCGGAACCAGGAATTCGGGCGAGCTTGGCGGGCCCGGGTCATGGAACCAGCGCGCACCGGAATTAAGAAACTGCTCCGGCGCGGGATTGAATGCCGGCTGTTTCGCCCGGTTTTGGACGTGGAATTAGGAGTGGCGCTCTTACTCGGGCCGATGTTTTTCCGCCATATTTTTAGCAGCTCCGTCGACCGCGAGTGGCTAGCTCGTGGCGCGGTGGAGGCCTTTTGGAAGGCCCACGCCCGTCCGGATTGGCAAGCAAGAAACCAGCGAAAGCCGCGGGGAACCAAGAAACCAACCAAATAATGAAGTTGGCAAAATCGTCGGCGCCGAAGATTTAGTGAACGGTGACGGCGACCGTGGCGGTGGTGCGCCCGAAAGCGTTGGTAGCGTACAGCGTGTACGTGGTGGTTTGCGTGGGACTCACCGATACGCTCGAGCCGCGCACCGCACCAATCTGCGGCGAGACAATTAGGTAGGATGCACCGGTAACCTGCCACGCGAGAGTGACTGGACTACCGGACGCAATGGAGGAAACGTTGCTGCTGAACGATGTGACTTGTGGCGACGCTCCCGTGGGCACGGTGCTCTGGGTGTAGAGCGGCGTCATCTGCACAACTTCGAAGTCTTGTGCTTGCAGCTGCGAAAGATTGTGCAGGTCGTCGTTGTTCCAGCGATCGTCCGGCGCGCCACTGATGTACATCGAAGAACCGTTGTCGGCCATGATCATTCCGTATTTCTTGAGAGCATTCAGAATGACCTGGTTGGTGGCGGAAAATCCGGAGACATCGAAACTCGCCTTCAGGCGCACTCGCATGCCCATGGGCGCAGCCAAGGGGTTGCTGGAATTGGCGGCAAAGTGGGACGCGGGCGGAACGAAAGCCGCACGGCTCTGCTGTAGCGTGAAGCGTAGCGCATGGCTGATTTTTCCGGCGGCGACTTCATCATAGCGAGCTAAACCGGGAAAAATCGGCAGGCCAGCGGCATCGGCGGAAGTCCATGTATACGGACGCTGCTGGTCTCCCAGGAGATCCCAAATCGCGGCGGAATCGGCGTTCCAGGAGTTACTCTGCGGATAGGAACTATACAGCTCGTAAAGGAAGCAGTTGGAATTGTCCACAACCAGGACGTGGCGATCGCCACTGCCCGGGTTCGGGTAGCCCTCGATGGGAAACGTGGTAGCGATGGGCATGGGGCCGGGATCGCTTTCGTCGCCATACGCGGTGAAATTGATAGGGACAAGAGATTGCCCGGCACCCACCGCGGTATACGGAATGCCAATCGTTGAGCCTGCGTATTGCCCGGCGCCAAAATCCGGATGAACCGCGACACTGGCTCCGATGAAGTTAATGATGGCTGCGGAATTGGGGTCGACCGCAGCGGAAGAGACATCTTGATTCCAGAGATTGTCGGCTGCAAAAGGCACAAAGCCGTTCAGGCTTGCACCTGGTCCGAGGGAGATTTGGCTGCAGTTCGAGGAGGCTTGGGTCGCGGATCCGACTTGCAGGTTCACTGCATTGGAAACGCTGGCTCCCGGGTCGGGGTTTTCGACGGTCACCGGAAAACTACCGGCGGCTGGCGCGGTGCCGGTCGCGGTAAGTTGCCTAGAAGAGATAAAAGTTGTGGCGATCGCCGCGGAGGAGAGCAGCACCCGGGATCCGGCCACAAAACCGCTGCCGGCGATCGCGACAGTGAACGCGCCGGTGCCAGCGTTCGACGGGGTGATGCTCTCGATCGTGGGAGTGGGATTCAATAGCGTCACAGCGCTGGAGGCGCTCACCGAGGAGGATGCCGCACTGGTCGCGGTGATGGTAATGGTGTTCGGCGAGGGCAGCGAAGCCGGAGCGGTGTAAGCGCCAGAGGGCGAAATGATCCCGACCGAAGTATTTCCGTCCGGAACGCCATTCACCGACCACCACACCGTTGGGTTCGAACTCCCGGTTACCGTCGTGGTGAAGGATAGGGACCCTCCGGCGCGGATGTTCGCCGATGGGGGAGCAATAGTGACCGAGATAGACGCCGGAGCGGATGGCGAGGATGGTGCCGAGGGCGTTGCCCCAGTTTTGCCTGGACCAGATGTAGTGGCCGCGCAGCCCACGCTCGCCATCACCATTGCCAATGCAATCAGAGTCTTAAGAAAGAGCCTATGCATTTTAGGGCGCCCCTGCGACGTGCCTTCCAGTTTCCGGGGTGGGATAGAGGATAGATACTGGCCGAAGGGGAAAAAGAAGGGCAGTTGCCCCTGGCTTGGTATTATCGCCACGGCGGGCGAACACCAAGGCTGCGAACTGCTCGTTCCAGAGGAAGAATCCTGGCGCTGCAAACGTCCGGAGGTGGCCCCAACGGTCAGGTAGTAGAATGTCGTCCGGTAAATCCTTCAAGGTTTGACGGGTCGATTGCAAAATCGGATAACTGGGGCGCGGTCTGCAGGATGGACGACGTTACGAGCCTACGCGTGGCGCGTTTTCGGTCTGTCGGCAATCGTCTTGGTTCCTTGCGTCTGGAATCGCCACATTGAGGCCGGAGACCTGGGAAGCCACGTTTACAACGCTTGGCTGGCTCAACTCATAGAACGCGGTCAAGCGCCGGGGTTGTTCCTGCAACATCAACTCAACAACATTTTATTTGACGTGTTAATGCTGCATATAGCCAATGTGGCTGGATTCGCTCTGGCCGAAAAGTTGGTGGTCGGTACTTTCGCACTCATTTTTTTCTGGGGTGTTTTTGCCTTTATTACCGCGGCGACCGGTAAACCTCCCTGGATGCTCACGCCATGCGTCGCGATGCTCGCTTACAGCTACGTGTTCAACATGGGGTTCATGAATTTTTATGCTTCAATCGGGCTCGGATGCTTCGGGCTGGCGCTGGTGTGGAACCGATGGCGACCCAGGGAGTGGCTGTTTGCGGCACTTTTCGCACTTCTGGCTTACGCGGCGCATCCGTTGGGATTCTTGTGGCTGGTGGCGGTCGGAACGTATGTAAATGTTCGCCATTTCCTGGGTGGCAGATGGAAAGCGGTGATGCCGGCATCCGCAATTCTATTTTGCGTGGCGCTGCACGTCGGCGTTAAACAGCACAGCGGGAGCTTGCAGGTGGATTGGGGGCAGATTCCGGTGTACCAGCTCACCGGCGCTGACCAACTGGTGCTATACGGGCATCGCTACCAAATGTTGGCGTGGTTTGGGATTGCCTTTGGAGTTCTTTGTGTTTCCGTGGAAGTGTGGTCGAGGCGAAAAGAGCACGGCGGTTGGTCAGCTTTCGCGCTGGCATTCGAACTGTACCTGATCACGGTGTTGGCGACGCTGATGTTGCCGGAGAACCTCCGTTTGTCTATGTACGCGGCATGGATTGGCTTGCTGGTGTCGCGGTTAACGGTCTTATCAGCGATCTTGGGCTTGTGCGTGTTGGCTAGCCTACGGCCTGCGAAGTGGCACTTGGCGGGATTCGGAATCCTTGCCGTCGCTTATTTCTCGTTTTTGTACCAAGACACCGCGGTTTTGAACCGCGTTGAAAAGAACGCCGATGGGGCGTTAGCCGGTTTATCGTACGGGACCCGAATTATTCCCATGATCTATGGCGACCCGGAATGGCGAATCGAGTTTGTCGGCCACTTGGCAGATCGCGCGTGTGTGCGCCGATGCTTTGTCTATTCCAACTACGAGCCGTCGTCCAGGCAGTTCCGCGTGCGTGTCAAGCCGGACAGTCGGATTGCGACGGACTCGGCAGATGACGCGGAAGATATGCAGGGAGGTTCATTCGAAATATCCGAGCACGACTTGCCTCTCAAGCAGCTTTACCAATGCGACGCTAGGGATTGGACCAAGCTCTGTTTGCGGGATTTGGCGGATGGGCAGAACACTGGCGATGTTGGGAGGCGTGCCCCGTAACGGTGGGTCTCGCTCCCCGGTCATTCGGCGCCAATCGTTCGGGCCTCCCCTTTTCGAAGTAGAAACAGGCCAAACTGGCGGCGACAAATTGGCTCTTGCAGCAGTCCAATAACGCGTATAATTGGAAGCAGGTGAGAGACAATGCTTCCCGTGCAACTCCAACCCGAAAGTCACGTACCCCTCTACGTTCAGCTGCGTGATCAACTGCGTGCCCTGGTGCACGCAGGTGACCTGCGACCCGGAGACCGAATTCCGGCAAGCCGCGAGCTCGCCACGACCCTGGGGGTGCACCGCACCACGGTCGCCAACGCCTACGCCGAACTTGAGTCCGAAGGCCTGATTCAAGGACACGTGGGTCGTGGGACCTTCATCCAGCGAAATGGCAATGGACTCAAGATCACTCCGCCGGCTCCGCCAGTGTTGAATGGTGGTAACGGAATTCGGTGGGAGCTGTTGTTCGCCGATGAACGCGGCGACGAAGTGCTAACTCGGCTTACGGCCAGCGCGCCGGAAGACGCTTTATCGTTCGTAATGGCCCGGCCAGCTCCGGAATTGTTTCCTGTAGACGAACTCCAGACCTGCGTGAATGCGGTGCTTCGGCGCGAGGCGACCGAAGTATTAAACCTTGGACCCTCGGACGGATATCCTCCGCTGAAAGAAGCTTTGCTGGAAATGCTTCGGCGCGACGGTATCACCGCCAGGGACGAAAACCTGCTCATCACCGATGGCTGTCAGCAGTCGCTTGACTTGATCAGCAAAGCATTCGTGCGCCAAGGCGACGCGGTCATCCTAGAGAATCCGACCTATCCCGGTGCGTTGGCCATTTTTAACGGGGCCCGAGCGCGGTGCCTGGGTGTGACCGTGCGCACTCATCCTGAGCCCGGCGGTGCGCTTGGCATCGATGTGGGCGCGTTGGAAGCGACGCTGGCCGCCAACCGAGTGAAGCTAATCGTCCTGACCCCGGACTTTCAGAATCCGACCGGCACGTCCATGCCGCTGGATTCGCGGCGAAAGGTTCTTGAGCTGGCAGCGCGCCATCAGGTGCCCATCGTCGAAGATCACATTTATGCGCGGCTGCACGCTCGGGACGAGCGGGTGCCGTCCCTGAAGCACTTGGACCGTTCGAATCTGGTGATCCACATCGACAGCTTTGCCAAAGTAGCCTTTCCAGGCCTGCGGGTCGGTTGGATTGTGGCTCCGGCGGTGGCCATAGAGCGGCTACGGGTGGTGAAGCAGATGACCGACCTGCACACCGATCAATTAGCGCAAGGGGTGTTAGCGGAATTCCTGCGGCGCGGCTGGTTCGACAAGCACGTTTCGAAGATGCGCAAGGCCTACGCATTGCGCTTGCTGGCGCTGGATGAGGCCTTGCGAAAGCACATGCCGGAGGAGTGCCGCTGGGCGCGTCCCGAGGGCGGCATGTGCTTGTGGCTAGAGCTTCCCGCGGGTTTCGATGCCAACGAGTTGCTGATTCACGTGAAAGAGCGAGGCGTGCTGTTTGCTCCTGGAAGATATTTTTATGTGCAAGGACCGTTGCCAAATACGCTGCGCTTGGGATTCGCGGGACTCAACGAGAAGCAGATTGCCCGCGGCGTGGCGACCCTGGCGGAACTGTTGAAGGTCGAAATGAAGAAGCGCCAGCGCGGGGTGAGACGCGCCGAACGAAGCCGGGTTGCGCTGGTCTGAGGGCATGCAAACGGAGGGTCGAGATTTGGATGAACCGCGGAAAGCTGAGCCGGAACGCATTGAACTGGCCCCGAATGCTACAAATCGCTGCTTCGGCTGCGGCGGGTCGAACGATCGTGGGATGAAGCTGACTTTCACCCAGGACAATGTGAGCCGCAAGATCGTCGGAAGGTTTGTACTGGGGCCGCGATATCAGGGCGGCGGGGGTATGGCCCACGGTGGAATTATTGCTTTGTTGCTAGACGAGGCCATGGGTAAGGCCTGTAGGTTTCGTGGCCTTCGTGCGGTGACCGCCGAGCTTTCTGTGGAATATCTGAAACCGGTTAGCGTGGAGAACGAGATCGTTGTGGAAGCGTTTGAGCAAGAACAGAGGGGGCGTAACCTTTTTCACGTCGGCGAGATTCGAAATGCGGCTGGCGAAGTACTGGCGCGTGGCAAGGGCCGATTTGTGGTGCTGAAGGAAGCTGGGGCAAAGACCTGAGCGCTCTCGCCAACCGACGTACGAATTCCAGTAGCAAGTTTTTTCAATACGAAATGGGAGAGCAAAATGGACGCGAAAAACGTAAACGGAAACAAGAACGGCGGCTCCAACGAGTGGCGAGTAAAAGTCGGCTTGGCGGAAATGCTAAAGGGTGGCGTGATTATGGACGTCACCAACGCCCGGCAAGCTGAGATTGCGGAGAAGGCCGGCGCTTGCGCGGTGATGGCGTTGGAGCGCGTCCCTTCGGATATCCGAAAGGAAGGCGGAGTGGCGCGGATGGCGTCGATCAAGGTCATCCGGGAGATCATGGCCACGGTAAACATTCCGGTGATGGCCAAAGTGCGCATCGGCCACTTTTCGGAGGCGGCGGTGCTGCAGGCGTTGGAAGTAGATTTCATCGACGAGAGTGAAGTGCTGACGCCGGCCGACGAAGAAAACCATATATGGAAGCACGATTACCGGGTGCCCTTTGTGTGCGGCGCGAGGAACCTCGGCGAAGCCTTACGGCGCATCGCCGAAGGCGCGGCGATGATTCGAACCAAGGGCGAAGCCGGTTCGGGCAACGTAGTGGAAGCGGTTCGCCACATGCGCACCATTGTGAGCCAAATGAAGAAGCTCACCACCATGCGCGACGATGAACTGGGCAGGGAAGCGAAGGAATTGGGAGCTCCGCTCGACCTAATTCGCCAGGTCGCCAAACTTGGCAAATTGCCAGTACCGAATTTTTCGGCCGGCGGCATCGCGACTCCCGCGGACGCGGCGTTGGTGCGACAACTGGGAGCCGAAGCGGTGTTCGTCGGATCGGGTATTTTCAAATCGAGCGATCCGGAAGCGCGCGCCAAGGCAGTGGTAAAGGCCACCACGCACTTCGACGATCCCAAGGCGGTCCTGGAAGCACACGAAGAACTTGGTGAAGCGATGCCGGGTCTGGATGTGCGTCAGATGGAAGCGAAAGATATGCTTTCGACGCGTGGCTGGTAACGGCGCGGAACCCATCTAAGCGACCGTAAGATCATGCACGAGACCCGAGCGGAGAGCGATGCGGTGAAAATCGGAATCTTGGCGGTACAGGGAGATTTCGCCGCGCACGCCGCAATGCTGGCGGGCATGAATGTAGACACGGTCGAGGTCCGTAGCCCAGGAGATCTAAGTGGCTGCGACGGGCTTATTCTCCCTGGAGGAGAAAGCACCACGCAGCTACAGTTTTTGCAGGAAGAGGGGCTATCGGATGCGATCAAAACGTTTGCAGCCGATGGCCGCGCGATTTTCGGAACCTGCGCAGGTGCGATTCTGTTGGCGTCGGAGGTAAAGAATCCCGATCAGGACTCCCTGGGTTTGCTGGATATGACCGTGCTTCGCAACGGTTATGGGCGCCAGGTACACAGCCAGGTGGTGAGCGGAACCAGTACCCTAAACGACCAGCCTCTGGAAATGGTGTTCATTCGCGGCCCGGTGATCGAGCGAGTGGGCCCAAAGGTGGAAGTTCTAGCCGAATATGCGAGCAAGCCGGCCCTGGTGCAGCAAGCAAACATCCTGGCTTCAGCCTTTCACCCCGAGCTAACCGATGACACCACTGTCCACGAACGGTTCGTGCAGATGGTTGCGGACAAATCCCGCAAGTAATCACAATTCATTTAGTACCGGCGCCAGAGAGCGCGGAGAGCGATGCGTCGCGAGAAAACAAGCGTTTCGCAAGAAGACTACCTGAAGGCCATCTGGGAAATGCTGGAAGAGAACCAGACTCCCATCAGCGCTCGACTGGCCGAAGAACTGAACGTGACCCCGCCCGCGGTGACCGCGGCGTTAAAACGCATGACCCGGGACGGACATGTTCGAGTGGATCGCGCCGGCCGCATTGATTTAACGCGAAAAGGTCGACAAGTGGCGGAGCGCTTGGCGCTGCGGCACCAGTTGGCGGAAATGCTGCTGACCGACGTCATCGGGTTGTCCTGGGCGAAGGCCCATGATGAGGCGGAACGCCTGGAACACGCCATATCCCCGGAGGTCGAGGCGCTGCTGTTGAAACGCTTTGCCGATAAGCACGCTTGCCCTCACGGTGTTCCGATGCGAGGCGGAATCGCGCAACTTCGGAAGCAAGGGGCAATTTTGCTGTCCGACCTGCGCGCCAAAGAGAAAGCCGAGATTTTGTGCGTGTACGAGAAGGATGCGCAGTTCCTGGTGTTTCTTGAAGGCTTGGCGTTGCGGCCGCAAACTCAGGTGGAAGTGAAAAACCGGGAGTATGACGAGACCATGACCCTGCGCGCTTCAGGTCGGACCATCCATTTGGGAAAGCCGGCGACCAGCCGCATCTGGGTACGCCGAATCGACGCCTGATTTTTCCTCTTAAACTACTTACGATCCTCCATTAAAGACTTTAGTCTCGCGTAACCTGCGCGGCTGATCGGCAGACGGGTGCCGTCGGTGAGAATGGCCAGACGGCTGTCTTTGCCGTACGGTTCGATGCGCGCGACGCGTTGAAAATTGACAATGTACGAGCGGTGGATGCGCACGAACTGGGCTGGATCGAGCCCCGCTTCCACGCTGGCAATGGTTTGTTGTTTCAGACATTTGCTCCCCTGCGTCGCCAGAGCCACGTAGTCGTCCTGAGCCTCCACGTAGTCTAATTTCGAAACCGGCACTAAGGTCACCCGCGTACCGTCTTTGACGACGATCCGCTCCAGGAATTGCTGCGGAGCTCGCGCAGAGCTGGCCAATTGATACGCGTCCGGCAACTTTTTGCCGATCCGCTCGCGGGCACGCTGTAGTGCCGCCTCCAAACGTTCGCTGCCCACCGGCTTCAGAAGGTAGTCCACCGCGTGGACATCAAACGCTTTCATCGCATACTCATCGTAGGCGGTGACGAAAATCACCGCTAGGTTGGGCTCCAGCAACTGTAGAACATCAAAACCAGAGAGCTTGGGCATCTGCACGTCTAGGAAAAGCAGGTCCGGCCGATGCTGGGCAACTGCCTTTACCGCCTCGAAGCCATTGGCGCATTCCGCCAGGATGCGGACTTCGGGGTGGCTTTGCAGCAGCTCACGAAGAACGTGGCGTGCAAGTTCCTCGTCGTCGACGATGAGAACGCCTAACCGCTGACGCGGTGCGGAGGTCACCTCTGAATCTCCTGGGTCTCGGCAGGCAAAGAGAGCAATACCCGAAAAATGCCGTCCGCTGAGCTTACCTGCATGGTAACCGCCTTTGGATATCGCGCTTCCAGGCGCTGGCGGACGTTGGCCAGACCCATGCCGTCGACTCGGGTGAGAGTCGATTCCGCATCGAAAGTATTTTCGATCCGGAGGGAAAGAAACCCATCGCGGCGTTGCGCAATCATGGTCACCGCGCCGCCTTCAGGTAAATTGGCAATGCCATGCACGACCGCGTTCTCCAATAGAGGCTGAAGAAGCAACGCCGGAACAAGTACATTCCGGCAATCCTCGGGGATGTCTTGGCTGACTTTCAGGCGGCTCCCGAAGCGAACTCTCTCGATAGCTAAGAAGCGATCCAGCAAGGCGAGCTCCTCGGCCAAGGGAATGCTGGTCTTATGACCGGTGCCGAGCGTCATGCGCAGGAACTCCGCCAGCAGTATGCACATTTGCCGGGCGCGAGCAGGATCAAGGCTAGTCAGCGCACTGATGGAGTTGAGGCTGTTGAAAAGAAAATGGGGATTGATCTGCGCTTTCAAGACCCGCAGCTCTGCGTCGCGAGCCAGGACGCTGGCCTCTAGAATTCGGGCTTCCGCGTCGCGGGAGACCTCCAAAGCAATCAGAACGTAGAAAAATCCCACGTTGATCAGATAGAGCAGCACGCCGCTGACCAAGAGAATTGCGGCGTGGGACTCATACTGGGCGGGTAAATCCTTAAGCTTGAACAGCTCGCTGGCAACCCGCGCGTACAACGATCCCACCCGTACCCACACAAAGCTGAGAAGCAACGCGGCAGAAAAATGGGTGACCAACACCCGACCGATTCCTGAGGAGCGCAGTGGTGTGGCGCGGCAGGTGTACCAAGTGCAAAAACACGCTCCTGCGTATAGCAGGGCCATAGGAATTAAAAGCAAAGCGCCTTCCAGCGTGGTGATGCCACCGGATACTCGGACCAAGAAAAGCAGCAAGGCCGCCAGAGGAATCCACACCGCGAGGTATGCGCCGAGGTAGGAACCGCGATTCAGGAGCGGGTGCATGGACAGGCTTAGTTTTTGACTTCGAGGCCGCCAAAAAACAGCGTGCCCGTAATGACTAGAACTTTTCTGCGCGCGTTGGCATCCACCGCATCTAAGGTTCGGGTGGATTCTGAATAACCGCCAAAAACGGCCTGCCCTCGATTTTCCACCGTCCAGCGAGTGGGCACGCGAATTTCCACTCCGCCAAAACTCGCATTGACCTCTAGGATAGCCTCATCGCCTTGCATATCAGCGCCGATGAAATCGAGTTCCACTCCCCCAAAGATGGCATTCACGGTCCCGCCTCGAAAATCATTCGTGGAAATGCTGCGCTCGATGCCTCCGAAGATCGCGGACGCGTGCATGGTCGCCGAATCGCCGCTAGCAGGCGCCGACCGCAACCGCCGAGCCTGAAGGGAAGTCCAGATCATTCTTCCTCCGACGACGATGATCAAGAGCGGCCAGAGCTCAGACCAGGTGAACCGCAGGATACCCAGGGTGCCGAGCTGGAGCAGCACACCGGCGGAAAGCAGAGCAAAAGCCAAGCCGCGTGCGCCGGATTGCCCAAGATTCATCAACCCGGCAACCACCAACAACATCGGCCAGTAGCGCCAAATTCGATCGAACCAGATGTAGCCCATGTGATCCAGGAGTAAGGCGGCTCCGATCACGCAAATGATTCCGCCCCACAGAGCGCCATGGGTCGCATGCGGGGCTCGACCGGTCGGCCGGTTCATGGTGGGATCGGTCATGTTCTCGACAGGTCCTTCTTTGAAATCGTCATGGCATCGAATCGCCAGCCGGTTTGCGCACTAACAGCCTGAGCCCGAAAACCATCCCCACAAGTGCCAAGGATAGTACAAATATCGCACACGCCAAGGTAAGTATGGCACGGTGATCGAAGACCAGATCCCCGGCCTCTCGAAGGAGAGCGAGAACCAGTGCCACCCCTGGATTGATAAAATTTACCCCGGTGGCGGCGAGTAACTCATTTAGATGAATCGCGGCAGCGCCCAGGATGGCGAGGACCACAACGTAGCTGCCGGCGATAAGAGCGATCGCAACCGGGTTGCGTTCGCTGGGCCTGGATTGGGTGATCGTGGGCATGGCTGACTCCCTATTTCCTCTACGCCAGCAGGTTACGAAAGGGCGTGGGCCCTGGCGCGGGCCTTTCGGGCAGCGCACCGGTTTTACCGGCAAATGACCCTCGCAAACGGGTGAATGGCGGCGGGATGAGGCAGCGCACGCTTGCAAAAGTTGGGAAATCAAACTAGGTTAGCCAAATCCTGACAAGTCTTGCGTGAGTGGCTGCCAAAGCGATGGGTCCAATCGTGTTCCTACTAGCATGCTAAAGCTGTTCCGATATTACTGGATCACCGCGAAGGGCTATCGGCTTCAGCCCTGGAAGAGCCCGTATCTGCGTTGGCGATTCGAGACGTTCCTGGGAGCCGAGGCGGAGGATATGAGTGCCGTAAGATTCTTCAGATTGTCCTGGAAGTATCGGGAACGCATGGAGAGATTTGTACACTGGTCTGAAGAGCGACGACAATCGCAGCGGAAACATTAGACCCGACAAGGTAAGTCCTGCCGCAGATCACCAGGCCATCAGGCGGTTCGTAAAGGAATAGTAGCCAGGGCCAACGCGCATGGAGTGATGCCAGGCTATCGGGAAAGCCCACCAAATCACGCCACCGAGTATCGATTGTCCGAGGGTAAGCGGCAGGATGTTACGTTCCTTTGCAAATAACCAGGTCATCGCGAACCCACCAATGAGTGTCAGCGGTACGAGCACCGGATTGGGCCAATGCAGAGCTCCGAAAACGGCGGCTGATAGTAGTGCGGCATTTCGAGGACTCTTCAGACTGCTGAGGAATCGATTGGTGATGTAGGAATTCAAGGTCACCTGCTGCAGCAGGCAAAAGGCGAAATAGCCGACGAAATGATGAGCACTGAACAGGTGATCGGGCGGGTGTTGCCAAGCACCGAGAAATAGTCCCACCAAGACGAGGACACTTCCAAAAATCACGAAAATGACCAAACCCTGACGAGTGGCGGCCCATAGGTTATCCGCACGCCAGCCAATCGTTTTGAAGGTATCGTGATGTACGAAAAAACTGATCACCAACCAAAAAAGAAAAACAATTGCGATGTCGGGGTCGATGGCCTGGAAATGCCAGATATACAGTCCCACCAGCGCTGCGAAGGTCAGCGCTTCGAAAAAATCAAAATAGCGATCAACATTCACTTGCTGTCGCTGTTGCGGGCATTGGAAGTGGGCAACTGACTGCGAATTAGGGTATCGACCTGGTGCCAAACGGTGGCGTCACATTCGATTTCAATGTGGCTGCGCATAAAAACCCGGCCGTACCACGGGTAAGCTGGACAATCGATCGGCTTTTTCGAATAGTCGAATCGGAAGTTACCGAGAATCTGCGTGTGGCGGGCGTCTTCGGCGCGAATTGCTTTTTGTCCATGCAGAAATCCCTGATCCTGAAAGAAATTAGCGGCGTGCGCGACGTTGGCAGGAATCACCGAGTCGTCCTGGCCGAAGGGAGCGACGCTATCAACTTGAACCGTGAGCAGCACCGGGATTCCGTCGGCTTTGAGTTGGCGGGCCAAAGTTACGACGGCGTTGGCTCCCCAACTATGGCCATAGAGCACGATGCGAGCGTCTCTTTTTTCGGCGG
>Ga0302177_10000376_pt1 | contig 34662 bp, 23 predicted proteins | sample I_Palsa_E1_2_FD_198780 | JGI IMG/M metagenome (GOLD analysis project Ga0302177, IMG submission 198780) | Peat permafrost microbial communities from Stordalen Mire near Abisko, Sweden - I_Palsa_E1_2 | ecosystem: Environmental > Terrestrial > Soil > Palsa > Peat permafrost | place: Sweden... | reverse complement strand
GCGAGGACAGTAAATGTTTGTGAATTCAAGAGCGCCATTCGTGCGAATATAGGACAATCGCAAACCCATTTTGACTTAGAAGGAACGCTGCTTGAGATCAATTGCCGCTTGTCTGATTTCCGTCGCTTTGTCGTCGTCGCTTGTCGCTCAGTCCAACCAGTTGCCTGCAGACGATAAGACGCTCGCCCACGATATCTTTCAGCAACTGATTGAGACGAACACCACCGACTCGGTGGGCAGCACGACCGTTGCGGCAGATGCAATGCGAAAGCGGTTGATTGACGCGGGGTTTGCAGAATCGGAGGTGGTGGTGCTGGGACCAAATGACCGGAAGGGCAATATGGTGGCGCGGTATCGTGGGCGTCCGGGCTCAACGTTGAAGCCAGTGCTGATCATTGGCCATATTGATGTGGTTGAGGCAAAGCGCTCGGATTGGACTACCGATCCGTTTCAGTTTGTCGAGAAGGATGGCTACTTCTACGGCCGCGGGACGCAGGATATGAAGGACAGCGATGCTTCGGTGGTTGAGAGCTTTATCCGAATGCACCGTGAGGGATTTGTTCCTAACCGCGACATCATTCTTGCGTTGACTGCGGATGAAGAGGGTGGGAAGTCGAATGGCGTGGATTGGTTATTGAAGAATCATCGCGATCTGATTGATGGAGCGTTTGCGCTGAATCTTGATGCTGGTGGGCCTGAGTTGGAGAAGGGTAAGGCGATCATGATGGGCGTGGAGGCGACGGAGAAGCTGTACGCCGACTTCCGCGTGACCGCGACGAATCCGGGTGGACATAGTTCCCTGCCCCGGCCTGATAATGCGATCTACCATGTTGCCGATGCGCTGGGGCGGCTGGAGAAGACGCCGTTTCCTTTAGAGACGAATGAGGTGACACGCGTCTATTTTGCAAGCGTTGCGAAGACTGAGAAGGGACAACTGGCGGAGGATCTGAAGGCTGTCTCCGGGCCGGTGCCGGATGCGGCGGCAGCACAACGGTTGTCGAAGGATATGATCTACAACTCGCTGCTGCATACGACGTGCGTTGCGACAATGATGTCTGCCGGGCATGCGCCGAATGCTTTGCCGGGGAGCGCGGTTGCGAATGTGAACTGCCGCATCTTTCCAGGGCATTCGCAGGAAGAGATTCGACTGGAGCTGGTGAAGATCTTCGCTGATTCGACATTGACGGTGCAGTATGTGACCGACGCAGGAGAGGTCTTCGAGAAGGGTTCGGATCGCAAGTCGATGGCGCCGCCGCCGCTGGATCGAGTGGTGTTCAAGCCGCTCGAAGCTACAGTGCAGAGGATGTGGCCCGGCATTCCTGTGATTGCGGAGATGGAGACTGGTGCGTCGGACAGCATCTACACGATGAATGCGGGGATTCCGAGTTATGGGTTCTCGGGGATGGGCGTGGATCGGGATGATGACCGTGCGCATGGCCGTGATGAACGCATTCGCGTTGTCGATTTTTACAACGGGGTGCAGTTTGAGTATCTGTATCTGAAAGCGCTTACTTCGCAGTAGGTGTTCGTGCGTTCTTTTATTTTTTTCTGGGACGCGAGGGGAAGCCTGCGTGGCGGAGCAGCCATGCTTCTTTTTGTCGGTAGACAGGTGTGGAGAGAACCATGCTGGTGGTGGGCATGCCGTATGGAAGGAGGCGCTCGATGAGTGGCTCCAGTTGATCGATGGAGGAGAGACGAACTTTGATGAGGAACGCTTCTCCGCCGGTGATGTGATGGCACTCTTGTACGGCGTCGATGGTGGGGAGGAATTTTAAGAATGGGCGATAGTGGGTGTTGTCGCAGGTGAGCCGGATGAAGGCGATGACTGAGTAGCCGAAGGCTTTTTCATCGAGCAGGGCCCGGTAGCCGAGGATGACGTTGTTGCTTTCGAGTTGGTGGATGCGTTCGGCGACGGCTGAGGGGGATAGACCTACTTTGCGGCCGAGTTCAGCGAAAGAGATTCTGGCGTCCTCGGCGAGCATGCGGACGATGTTGTAGTCGATGGGATCGAGATCGTAAGCCATTGATTTTGCCTCTCTGCTTCAACGATTAGACATCAAATCGATCGTGACTGGAGGATGGTTTCGGAAGTATCGAGGGTGGTACGTGCTGTGCTCGATCGATTCGTTGGTTCTATTCGAATTTTTCCGAGGTTTTACCTGATTCTGGACTTGTTTTTCTTCTATTCTGCATGGCTTCGGCGACGATAGTCTTCTATGCTCCTCGATATGGTTGAACTTGATGGAAGATCGTTAACAATTGATGAGGTTGTGCGCGTTGCTCGCGGAGGCGAATCGGCTTCGATCGCCGGTAGAGCTTTGGGGCGGATGAAGATCTCACGCGGCAAAGTGGAAGACGCGCTTCGGGGCGAGACAGCGGTCTATGCGCTGAACACCGGAGTTGGACTGCTGGCAAATGTTCGGCTTGAAGCGGATGGAATCGAGCAGATGCAGTTGAATCTGGTGCGGTCGCATTGCTGCGGAGTAGGAGAGCCGCTCGCAGAAGACGTGGTGCGAGCAATGATGCTGATCAGAGCTAATATTCTTGCGATGGGGCTGTCGGGGATTCGGCCGGTGGTGGCTGAGCGGCTGTGTGATCTGCTGAATCAGGGCATCACTCCGGTTGTACCGATGCGTGGGAGCGTTGGCGCAAGCGGGGATCTGGCGCCGCTCGCGCATATGGCCTTGGTGCTGATTGGGGAAGGCGAGGCATTTTTGGAGGGAGAGCGACGGCCTGCGGCAGAGTGTCTGCAACGGGTTGGTTTGGAGCCTTTGAAGCTTCAGGCGAAGGAAGGGATTTCGCTGCTGAACGGGACGCAGGCGATGCTGGCGATCGGCTGTTTGCAACTGCGTGATCTTGACGAGCTGTTTCATTCGGCGCAGATTGCGGCGGCGCTGACCCTGCAGGCTCTACGCGGGACTGCGGCGGCTTACGATGCGCGGCTTCATGCGGCACGACCGCATCCGGGGCAGGTCTATAGCGCGACGTCGCTCCGGAGTTTGCTTGAGGGATCTACACGGCACCGGTCGAGCACGAGCGTTCAGGATGCTTACTGCCTGCGCTGTGTTCCGCAGGTCCATGGTGCGGTATGGGATTCGTTGCGTCAGGCGGAGAGGGTCTTCGCGATTGAGTTGAATAGCGCGACGGATAATCCTCTGCTGTTTGAGGATGACTTTGTTTCAGGCGGCAATTTTCATGGAGCACCGCTGGCGCTGGTTCTGGACCAGCTTGCGATCGCTCTGTGTCAGCTGGCAGGTATCTCCGAGCGCCGGACGGAGAGGTTGATGAATCCAAGTCTGAATGAAGGCCTTCCCGCTTTTCTGGCTACGAAGCCGGGAGTTGAGTCTGGTCTGATGATGGCCCAGGTGACCTCGGCTGCGCTGGTGGCTGAGATGCGAGTTCTGGCAACTCCTGCATCTGCGTGCTCGATTCCTACAAGTGGAAACCAGGAGGATTTTGTCAGTATGGGGATGACGGCCGCATTGAAGCTGACGCAGTCTGTGACGCATTGCCGTATGGTGTTGGCGATCGAGTGGCTTACTGCAGCCAGGGCGCTTGATCTTCGCGGCGATCACACTGTCTCTCCCTTGTTGGACGAGGCTCGCGGCGCGTTTCGAGTTGCCTGCCCGGAGTGGGAGGGAGATCGCGTTTTGTCGGGAGTGATGGCTGATGCAGCTGAGTTTCTTGCGAAGATCAATTGGAAGTCAACGTTGAATACGAGAGAGGTCGTTCACGCATGAGTTCTTACACCCCTATACATGCTCCGCGCGGGAACACGCGAACGGCACAGGGCTGGATTCAGGAAGCAGCCAAAAGAATGCTGATGAATAACCTGGATCCGGAGGTGGCCGAGAAGCCGGAGGAATTGATCGTCTATGGAGGGCGCGGGAAGGCGGCTCGCAACTGGGAGGCTTACCATACGTTGGTTCGGACACTTGATCGGTTGAAAAACCACGAGACGATGTTGGTGCAATCGGGTAAGGCAGTTGGAGTGGTTGAGACGCATCCACTGGCTCCGCGGGTGTTGATTGCCAATTCGAATCTGGTGCCGCACTGGGCTAACTGGGACGAGTTCGACAAGTTGGATCGTGCCGGGTTGATGATGTACGGGCAGATGACGGCGGGATCGTGGATCTACATCGGTACGCAGGGGATTCTTCAAGGGACTTACGAGACCTTTCTGGGTGCAGCGCAGAAGTACTTTAATGGATCACTGAAGGGAACGATTACCCTGACTGCCGGGCTGGGTGGCATGGGAGGTGCGCAGCCGCTTGCGGTGAAGCTCGCGGGTGGCGTGAGCATTTGTATTGAAGTGGACGAGAGCCGGATTCAGCGTCGTATTGCGACACGCTATCTGGATGAGGTTGCAAGTTCGCTGGATGATGCGATTTCGCGCGCGACGGCGGCAAAAAAAGAAGGCCGTGCGGTTTCTATCGGGCTGCTGGGGAATGCCGCTACCATCCTGCCGCAGATTGTGCGATCTGGATTTGTTCCTGATGTTGTTACAGATCAGACGAGCGCCCACGATCCGCTCTACGGCTATTGGCCGGTTGCTAAAGAAGATGAAGATCTGGCGGCGGAACGTAGTCGCGAGCCTGATCGTTATCTTGAGCGCGTGCGTGCCGATATTGCGCAGCATGTTCAAGCGATTCTGGAGCTGCAGCGGCGAGGCTCCATATGTTTTGACTATGGCAATAACTTACGGGCACAGGCAAAGATCGCCGGTGTCAGCAATGCATTCGACTATCCGGGGTTTGTTCCAGCGTTTATACGCGACTCTTTTTGCGAAGGACGTGGACCGTTTCGGTGGGTTGCGCTTTCTGGCGATCCCGCCGATATTGCGGCTACCGATGCGGCGCTGCTCAAGCTATTTCCAGACGATGCACGCTTGAATCAGTGGCTGCCGTGGGCCGGAGAGCATGTTGCGTATCAAGGACTACCGGCGCGCATCTGCTGGCTGGGATATCGGGAGCGAGACCAGGCTGGGCTCTTGTTCAACCAGATGGTGCGGGATGGGCGCCTGAAGGCACCGATTGTTATTGGCCGCGATCATCTTGATGCAGGCTCGGTTGCGAGTCCGTATCGTGAGACCGAGGCGATGCTTGATGGTTCGGATGCCGTCTCCGATTGGGCGTTGCTGAACTTTGCAACGGGAATCGCGAGTGGAGCGGGGTGGATGAGCTTTCATCATGGCGGCGGTGTTGGCATGGGATACAGTCAGCATGCTGGTCTGGTCGCTGTGGCAGATGGCAGTGACGAAGCCGATCAGCGGTTGCGGCTTTGCCTGACCAACGATCCTGCGATGGGCGTGATTCGTCATGCCGATGCGGGTTATGAGAAGGCCCGCAAGGTGGCGACTGAGCGTGGGCTCGATATGCCTAGCATCCAAATGAATGACGTTGCCGGAGCAAAATGAGCGAAGTGCTTTTGACTGGAATCTCGGAAGTTGTCACACCAGTTGGCGCTGGTCCGAAGCATGGCTCGGAGATGGGACAACTGCAAATCGTTCAACGAGCGTCGATTGCTATCGACGCGGGGGTTATCACCTGGATTGGCCCTGAGAGTGATTGGCATGACCGTGCAGAGTCGGTGATCGATCTGGGTGGACGAGCGATTGTTCCTGGGCTCATTGATCCTCATACCCATGCAATATGGGCGGGTGATCGTCTCCGCGATTTTGAAGCTCGTAGCGCCGGGGCGACTTACGAACAGATTCTTGCGGGAGGTGGAGGAATTTGGCATACGATTCGCGAGACCGCCGATAAAAGTAGCGAGGAGATGACTACTCTTGCGTTGAGCCGTATTCGTGCGTTGCAACAATCTGGTGCAACGACTATCGAGGTGAAGTCCGGTTATGGATACACCGTCGAAGCGGAGTTGCGGATGCTTGAGGCTGTCCGGTTACTACAAAAGCAGACGCAGAGCCGCTTAGTTCCCACTCTGTTAATTCATATTTGTCCTGAAGATGATGTCGAACGACAGGCCTATCGTGAGATGGTTTGCAGAGAACTGATACCGGAGGTTGCGAGGCGTGGGCTCGCGTCTGCGGTGGACATCTTTGTTGAGCGTCATGCGTGGAGCGCGGAGGATGCGAGGATCGTACTTGGCTGCGCGCGATCGGCTGGCATGACTGTCAAGATGCATACAGAGCAGTTTCAACGGGTCGGTGGACTCGAGGTGGGAGTGGAGATGGGAGCCTTGAGCATCGATCATCTTGAGGTGTGTTCGACTGAACAGTGTCATTTGGTCGCGAGGTCTAAGACGATTGCAACGATTCTTCCTGGAGTGTCACTGCACCTTGGTCTTCCGGCTGCACCTGGTCGCGCGTTGATCGATGCGGGTGCTGCAGTGGCGATCGGAACAGACTTGAACCCGGGGTCTAGTCCGTTGTTCTCTACCGCGGCTGCGATGGGTTTGGCTATGCGATTGAACGGACTGAAGGCTGCTGAGGCATTGACCGCGTCGACGGTGAATGCTGCGACGGCACTGGGGCTTTCGGATGTGGGACGACTGGAGGTCGGGGTGAAAGCTGATTTGCTCGTGCTGGAGAGCTCCGATTGGCGTGACCTGCCGTATACGCTTGGGCAGAATATGGTGCGTGAAGTCTGGATTGCGGGGCGGAGGCAGGAAGCGTGAGTATCTCTTATCAACCTGAGCTTCTTTATGTCGATGGGCGGTTTCGAGGGGGCTACGAGCTTGTCGTGTCGGATGAGGGAGTGATTGTTTCTGTTGGGCCAGTGGCGAAGGATGATGCACGCGTGAGTGTTGGCGATGTTCGCCCCATGCCAGGGCGTGCTTTGCTGCCTGGAATGATTGATATTCATTCGCACTCGTTTCAGCGTGCGCTGAGGGGAAAGGCGGAGTCGAGGCGGAGGAGCGGGCCTGACTTTTGGTCGTGGCGCAACATTATGTATCGCTGCGCGCTGGCGCTGACGCCGGAGGAGATCTACGACGTCGCTCGAATGGCGTTTCTTGAGATGACGCTTGCCGGGATTACTACTGTCGGGGAGTTTCATTATCTTCATCGCACTGCGTTGGGCGAGGCTTATGGTGATCCCAACCTGCTTGCAAAACAGGTGATACGCGCTGCGCAGAGTGTTGGGATAAGGATGGTCCTGCTGCGGTGCGCCTATGTGCGTGCTGGATTTCAGCTTCCGCCGGATTTGGGGCAAGTGCGTTTTCTTGAACCTGATGCGGAGAAATTTTTGCGCGATTCTGAGACGCTTAAAAATGAGATCGCTTTGATGCCGGGTACCGTGAGCTTTGGACTTGCGCCGCATAGCGTGAGGGCTGTTCCGAAGGATTATCTTAAGGCCATTTCTGGATGGGCTCAGGCATCTGATTTGCCGGTGCATATGCACGTGGCCGAACAGCCCGCTGAGATTGAGGCTTGCGTCGCTGAATACGGAGTGACGCCGTTTGAGTTTCTGGACGGGCTTGGACTGATGACGCATGACTTCACAGCTATTCATGCGATCCATCTGCAGGCTGACGAGATTGAACGGATGGGACGTGGAAGGATCACGGTGGGGGCTTGTCCTACGACCGAACGCAATCTCGGCGATGGCATTCTTGACGCTGATAAGTTGATCGATGCGGGCGTGTCGATTGCGTTTGGAACGGATAGTCACACTCAGACAGATGCGTTGGAAAATGCTCGGGAGTTGGAGTCGAATCTGCGGCTGCGTCACCTGCAACGTGCTGTTCTCGATGGCAGACAGGGAGAGCCGTTGCCTACTCTGCTCTTCGATTTCGCGACGCGTGGCGGGGCGCGATCGTTGCATGTTGAAGCTGGTGAGTTGGCGGCTGGCAAGGTTGCTGATTTTGTTACCGTGGATCTCGCGGATTCTTCTATCGCGGGAAGCCTGCCTGATGAATTACTGACAAACATTGTGTTCAGCATGTCTCCGAGGGCGATTCGCGATGTTTTTGTGGATGGGAAGATGGTTATCGACAGCGGGCGTCATGCGATGCAGGACGAGATCGTCGAGGCCTTCCGCGGCGTGCAGAAGAGGCTTGGTACAGAGCTATGATTCGCCCTCAAGATTTACTGCGAGAGCTGGTGGCTATTCCTAGCGTCTCGAAGATGAGCAACCGTCCGGTGACGGAGTGGATTCAGAAGACGCTCGAACCGCTGGGGTGGCATCACCGGGTCTTTCGCTACGACGATGCGGCGGGTGTTGAGAAGGTGAATCTTGTTGTCTCGCCGCAACTGATGGGAGATGGGCGCATTGATGCTGAGCTTGCGATTGTTTGCCACACCGACACTGTTCCCTTTGGGGCGGAGTGGGGAGAGGCGACAGAGCTTCGTGAGCGCGATGGGATGCTTCATGGCTGCGGGGCTTGTGACGTTAAGGGTTTTCTTGCGTGTGTGCTTGCTGCTGCGTCGATGACGAAAACGGATGAACTGCAGAAGCAACTGTGCCTTGTGTTTACGGCCGATGAGGAAGTTGGATGCCGAGGGGCGCGCTACCTTCTTGCATCCGACGCGATTCGTGCGAGGTACGCGATCGTTGGAGAGCCTACTTCGCTGGTTCCGGCGCGGGCCGGCAAAGGATACTGCCTTGCTTCGGTTAAAGTGACGGGGAGAGCGGCGCACAGCGCGTATCCGGAGGCTGGTCGATCTGCGATCTTAGCGGCTGCACGGCTTTTAGGGGAGATCGAAACTTTGTCTCGCGAGATAAGGCAGGATCGGAATGATGCATTTTCTCCGCCTTGGACGACGCTGAACGTTGGTGAGATTCGCGGGGGGACGGCGAAGAATGTAGTTCCGGCTGAATGCTCGTTTCTGTTGGAGTGGCGACCTATTCCTTCGCAAAGACCAGAAGATGTTCTTGAACGGCTCCGAGCGATTATTGACCGGCTGGTTGCTGAAGAGAGTTGGGAAGGGCTTGATGTGCAGATCGAGGTCTTGAGGAAGGATGATGGGTTTGAAACTAAAGCCGAAAGCGCCGTGATTCGCGCTGTGCTGAAAGACTCCAGTTCGCAGGTGCAAACCATCGCCTTCGGCACCGAGGCTCCGTGGATGGCGCGGATGGGCGCTGAGGCGGTGGTGATTGGGCCTGGATCGATGTTGACTGCGCACAGTCCGCGAGAATGTGTGCCGAGTGCGGAGCTTGACGAGTGCGTGATAATGTTGCGCCGCGCCATCGCAGAGCTTTGTGGCTGAGCTAGCGAGCTGCTCGAATTAGCGAAGGGCGTGTTGTGGCTACATTCGCGACGAGCTCGCCAAATAACGTGTTGGCCCAGGCGAACCAGGCTCTGGTGAAGTTCGCTGCATCGTTGCGGTTGAAACTTTCGTGCATGAAGCCTGATCCGGCGCTGGCGTGTTTCAGCATGGTTAGTGCATGGACGATTTCGTTGTCTGATTGGCTGGTGAGGGCGTAGATGGTGATCGCCATGGGCCAGATCATGTCTTTGCCCTCGTGCGGGCCACCGATGCCTTCGCCTGCGCTTCCTTTGAAGAACCATGGATTGCGTTCGCTCCAGACAAAGTTGCGAGTGCGGGCATAGAGGGCAGCCTCGGGTGAGCTTTGGATATAAGGAAGCCCGAGGAGACTTGGGACGTTGGCATCATCCATCAGGAGTTGGCTGCCGTAGCCATCTACTTCATAGGCCCAAATGGTGCCTTGTGGGGTCTGCGCCACGGCGTATTGCTGGAGGGCTTTGGAGACTTCAGCGGCTAACGCAGTTGCTTCGTTTGCCAGCGCGGCGTCGTGCAGGATTTCGTTGGCCATCTGCGCCAGATAGCCGAGGACTGTGACTGCGAACAGATTCGACGGAACGAGGAATGGGAAGGTACATGCGTCATCCGATGGACGAAAGCCGGAGGCGATGAGGCCCACCGGCTGCACCGGAGCTCCGTATCCATCGCACGGTAACGTTTCGGTGGAAGTCTTTGAGGCTCGCTGGAAGTGGTAGGGGCCGAGGCCTTGTTTGCGTTGCTGAACGCGCATTGTTTGCACCGCGAGCTTCATTGCAGTGTGCCAGGTCTCATCGAATGGAGCAGTATCTCCGGTTGCGCGCCAGTAGCCGTGGCATAGACGGATGGGATAGCAGAGCGAATCGAGCTCCCATTTCCGTTCGCCCACGCCCTGCTTCATCACAGTCGCATCGCTTCTGCTCCACTCGAGCGCGGGTGCGTCCAAGTTCGCCATAAATGCATTCGCGTAAGGATCGATCAGAATACATCTTGCCTGTCTGCGGATGATGCCTTCGAGCATCTGGCGTAGCTGTGGGTCTTTCGCCGCCAACGGAAGATAAGGCCAGACCTGAGCTGACGAGTCTCGCAGCCACATCGCGGGGATATCGCCGGTGATGACGGCGGTGTCTGGCTTGCCTTCAAAGCTGCCGAACTCAACGGTAGTGTCGAGCGTGTTGGGATAACAGTTTTGGAAGAGCCACGTGAGTTCAGGATCAGCGATCTTGCTACTCACGTTCGTGAGATAGGCCTCAACGGCTGCGCTGTGAAATTTTCTGTCCTGAACGGCTGGCCGTTTCGAGACGAATGAAGAGGAAGTAGTGCTTGCTCTAAGAGACGATGGTTGAATCATGGCGAGTGCTGCGGTTCCGGTTGTCATTCGCAACATCTCTCGGCGGTTGAATCTGCTGAGTGTCATCTCTTTTCCCACAAATATTTCACCCTAATGATGTTTTGGCCTTCAATCTATCAATATTTTGATCGAATTATCTCTCAATTCGATTTAGTCTACGTCAATAGAGTAGCTGTTGCGAAGATAAGCTATCTGAGCATCTCTTTGATTTTAAGATTCGGGACATGGAGCATCGGTGATATCCAGAAGAACATTCCTCGGCGGCGTCTCAGCCGCCTGTGCAGTTAGTGCGACTGGAACCAGCGCATTCGGCAAGATCATTCACGGGTCCAAGACGGCGGATACATTCGATGCGACGTCGCTGGTCGATATCAGGATCGGCACTGGCGGACATGGGCACACCTTCCCTGGCGCTACTGTTCCTTTTGGTGCGGTACAGCTAAGCCCAGACACCTTTAACGACCAGTGGGACTGGTGCTCCGGCTATCACATCTCTGATACATCGATTATGGGCTTCAGCCATACCCATTTGAGCGGCACAGGGTGCGGGGACTTGCTGGACTTTCTTGTGATGCCTGGGACTGGCGAGGCGAAGATTGTGCCAGGGCCACGTAGTAATCCTGACGCAGGCTATCGCTCGCGCTTCGACCATGCGGACGAACATGCAGAGCCGGGTTTCTATTCTGTTCTGTTGAAGGATTATGGCGTTCGCGCCGAGTTGACCGCTACGGAACGTACGGGGTTGCATCGGTACAGCTTCCCTACAGGTAAGAATGCTCCGACGTCTGGCCACATCATTGTGGATCTGGAACATAGCTACGCCTATAACGGGCAATCTGCTGTGGTGACTGCGTCGCTTCAACGCACTGCATCGGATATGCTCGCGGGTGGCCACATCACCAAGGCCTGGGGTGACGGGCGGCAGATCTACTTCACGATGAAGTTCTCTCAGCAGCCAACTCGAGTTGTGTTCTATCAGGAAGGGTTGGAGGTTCCGGCGGGAACGCAGCCGCTTAGTGGAAAGTCTTTGAAGTGCGTTCTGTTCTTTGATACCGCGAAGGAGCCGGTGATTCTGGTGAAGACCGGGATCTCTGGCGTTAGCGCGGAGTCTGCGGCGAACAATTTGAAGGTGGAGCAGCCTGGGTGGGACTTTGAAAAGGTCCGTCGCAGTGCACGCGATAAGTGGAATCAACAACTGTCGCGCATCAGGATCAAGACGGAGAACGAGACTCACCAAAAGATCTTCTATGCTGCGATGTACCACGCCTGTGTTGGACCTTCGCTGTTCGACGATGTCGATGGGCGATATCGCGGCATGGATAAACAGATTCATCAGCTAAAGGATGGCCAGCGAAACTACACTGCGTTCTCGCTGTGGGATACCTATCGTTGTGCTCATCCGCTCTATACGATGATGGCCGCCGATCGTGTGCCGGATTTTGCAAACGCTTTGATTCGCATGGCGGAGGAGAGCCCGGCTGGGATGCCGGTTTGGCCGCTGCAGGGCTGCGAGACAGGAACAATGACGGGGTATCATTCGGCCGCTGTGATCGCTGAGGCGTGCAATAAAGGCATCGCAGGAGTCGACTACGAGCGTGCGTATAAGGTGATGATGAAACGCGCGATGGTGGATGACTATCGCGGTCTGGGTTACTACCGTTCGAAGGGATATATTCCTTGCGATCTCGAAGAAGAGTCGGTTAGCAAGACCTTCGAATACTGCTATGACGATTGGTCAATCGCGCATGTTGCAAAGAAGCTTGGCCACTCCGACGATGCAACGATGTTGGTGGAGCGTTCGCGCAACTACCGCAACTACTATGACCGTTCCATAAACTTTGCACGACCCAAGTTGGCGAATGGCGAATGGGCCGGGCCGTTTGATCCGCTGGAGATGGGCACGTCGAAGAAGTGGCGCGACTTCACTGAGTCGAACTCGTGGCAGACGACATTTGGGATTCAGCATGATGCGGCGGGATTGATTGAGATTCTTGGCGGACAGAAACAGTTTCTAACGAAACTGGATGAGTTGTTCGATCAGCCATCTACGTTGCCCGCAGATGCTCCGCCAGATATTGCCGGGCTGGTGGGCCAGTATGCACATGGCAATGAGCCGTCGCACCACATCGCTTACCTCTACTCTTATGCAGGACAGCCGCACAAGACGCAAGCGCGTGTACGAATGCTGATGGAGAAGATGTATGCCGCGCTGCCGGATGGACTGCAAGGCAACGAGGATGTGGGGCAGATGTCGGCTTGGTACATTATGAGTTCTTTGGGCTTTTATTCTGTTGACCCTGTCAGTGGGAACTATATCTTTGGTTCGCCGCTGTTCGACCAGGCAAACGTGGAGCTCGGCAACGGCAAGCAGCTTGAGGTTGTTGCGCATCGGCGCTCGGCGAGCGATCAGTACATTCAGTCAGTGACTTTCAATGGAAAGCCCTATACGAAGTCGTGGTTCAATCATCGGGATATTGTGAATGGCGCGCGCATCGTCTTCGAGATGGGGGACAAACCTAATCTTGAATTTGGATCTCAACCAGCGGACGTGCCTCCATCTTTGACCCTTGAGAGTGCTTAGAACCATTCGACTGCTTGTTCATTTTGTTCAACCCTGAGTGATGAGGACTTGATGACGAAATTTTTGCTCTGTCTTTTGTTTGTCGTGCCAACGCTGTTCGCACAGACAAAGACGTTGTTCTACATGACCGATCATCCGGATTCGGTTCGCGACTTCATGGAGCATCAGACGAAGATCGATATCATTGTTCCAACATGGTATGGTGTGGATGCCAATGGACTGGTGTATGGCGAACCGGACCCAAGTGTGATGCGTATTGTGAAGCAACGACATATCTCGCTGGTACCGATCGTCGCTATCTTCGACAAGACGGGCGTTCATTCGCTGCTTACCAGCGATAAGGCACAGACGGCGTTGATCAGCTCTCTTGTCTCCGAGTCCAAGCAGAATGGGTACGACGGCTTTCAGCTTGATTTCGAAGATATCTCATGGACAGATCGCGATGCGCTCTCCGCTGCCGTGAAACGCATTGCAGATGCCATGCATCGTGAGCACCTGCAACTACAGATCGCAGTTGTCCCTAACGCTCCGGGACATCCTGGTCATAGTGACTTCAGCAAGTGGATCTTCTCTGACTGGCGGGGCGTGTTTGATCTGAAGGCTCTTAGTGAATCGGTCGATCTGATCTGCCTGATGACTTACGATCAGCACACGCGATGGACGACGCCTGGGCCCGTCGGTGGATGGGTGTGGATGAATGAGAACCTTGACTATGCGTTGAAGGTCGTGCCGAAGGAGAAGCTGTCACTCGGTATCGCGCTTTATGGATATCACTGGTACGCAGGCGATCCGGGCGCGAACGAGAAAGAACAAAAGCCAAACATCACTGCCGATTACATCAGCGCCGCCGATTCCCAAACTCTCCGGGACACCTACGACGGTCATGAACAGTGGGATCCGCAAGACCACACTGCTTATTTCTTTTTCTATCGCGATCAGATGCGCGAGTGGATCTTCTATACGGAGAAGCGAGGATTTTCCGATCGTTACAATCTGGCCAAAGAGCAGCATCTGCAGGGCATCTGCGCCTGGGTTCTAGGCCAGGAAGATAATGCGATATGGAGCGTTTTACCGGAACGGTAATAGCGGCTATCAAATCTTTTAAATCAGACCTGTAATGAGTGCGCTAGTTTGGAGGTAGCTGGGTAGAGTTCCACCCTCCTCCGAGCGCCATCTGCAGCTGTGTACTCGCAACGATTCGTCGGGCAATCAGCGACGCGGCAGCTCGTTCGTCGGTCAACTCGATCGTCTGGTTTGTCAGTACCTCGAGATAAGGAGCCAAGCCTCGCTTGTAACGGAGCGTTGAAAGCTCTGTGCTCTTCTTCGCTGCATCAACTGCTTTAGCTTGTACGGATGCCTCCTGCTCCAGCACTCGCAGTGCAGAGAGCTGGTCCTCTACATCGCGAAATGCCGAGAGCACCTGCTCGCGATAGAGCGCGGTGGCTTGCTCGCGCTGCGCTACAGCGAAGTCCATTTGAGCCCTTCTGCGACCTGCATCGAAGAGAACTTCGTTCGCAGACGGACCCGCGTTCCACTGCGTGCTTGTTGAATTGAAGAGGTTGCTGATGGTTGAGCTTTGAATGCCGCCTCCCGCTCCAAGAAAAACCGCCGGATAGTAGGCAGACTTTGCGACCCCGATCAATGCATTTGCAGAAGCTACACGGCGTTCTGCTGCCGCGATGTCGGGACGACGCTGCAATAGTTCCGAAGGTACGCCTGTAGGAACACTGGGAGGATCCCCTGCGATTGGACTCTCGGCAATGTGAAAGCCGGTCGCGGGGGCTCCGACGAGGACAGCAATCGCATGTTCGAATTGTTCGCGCTGCACCGCAAGGTCGATGAGCTGGGCCCGCGTCTCTTCTAATTGCGCCTTTGCCTGTTGAACATCACTGTCCGAGCTCAAGCCGCCTTTTAGCCGGTCCTCTGTTAGCTGAAGCGTCTCGGTATATGCGTCGAGGGTTGAGCGAAGAAGTTGGGCCTGGAGATCAATTCCACGTATCTGAAAGTAGGTCACAGCCAGCATTCCCTGCAGGCTTAGCCTTGTGTTCGCCAAGTCCGCAGAAGTAGCCTGTGCGGTTGCGGAGCTTGACTCAATCTGTCGACGAACGCCGCCCCACAGATCCGGCTCCCAAGAGATGCTTAGCGGAATGAGGAAGTCCCAGTAGGATAGCGCGGTATTTGCAGGTCGCAGAGGCGCGTTGCGTGAGGCGCCATTGCGCGATGCCCCTGCACCTAACGACACTGTCGGGTAAAGCGATGAGCGATTCTCCCTAACAAGATCATGAGTCTGCTCGTATGCATGGAGAGCTGCTGCGATGCTCTGATTTGCCTTAGCGCATTGCTGTTCGAGATCATCAAGCTCTTTGTCCTGATAGATTGACCACCACGCGCCACGGTCGACACCATCTGCGGGCTTAGCAGAGGACCAATCGCCGTTGTGTCCGTCGTCAGTGTATGCAGGAGGAGCTGGCATAACCGGAACTTTATAATTCGGCCCAACTTTGCATCCGCTTAGCGCTAAGGCGCCTAACAGTGCTCCAGTAGCAGAGAAGCTAAGGGACTTCATCGCTTCCCCTCTGTAGCTTGACTCTTATCGTTGGCGTTGACTACCCGAACTTCTTCTCCATCCGTGAGAGAATCAGGCGGGTTTCCGATGATCGATTGGCCTGGCTTAAGGCCAGCCAGAATTTCGACGGTCGTACCGTAATCGCGACCTGGCGTTACGCGAGCCATGTGAACATGATGACTTTCGTCGACTGTAGCTACGCGCAAGCCGTCCGGCTCCAAGATCAGGGCACTGACTGGCACGAGCAAGGCGGGTGCGTCACTGGAGACATTGAGGTGAACTTCCGTATAACTGCCAGGGAGCAGTTCGCCTGAGCGATTGTCCACATCGACTTCAGCTAAGAGTGTTCGCGTTGTGGGATCAACCGAGTCTGACGACCGGACCAGTTTGCCTTCAAATGTTCGACCTGGATACTGCGGAAGAGTCAGCTTCGCAATCAGACCGTTTTTGGCGTCCGGGGAGTAAATCTGCGGCACGTTAATAAATACGCGAAGTGTGCGCACAGCAGAGATATCGAATATCTCCTTGTTCCCTGAGATCGCACCCCCGGCTGTCGAAGTGCTACCTGTCGCCGTAATGAGTTGTCCGATGTCGAGATTGCGTGCGGTAATGACACCATCGAAGGGAGCGACGACGCGTTCGAACGAGACCAGCTCTTCTAATCGCTGCACATTTGCCTGAGCCGAAGCTACCTGTGTGTTCCTCGCCTCCAATGCCTGTACAGCGTTGTCGGTATCCTGTTGCGAGACGGCGTTACGTCCGATCAGATCGCTGTAACGATCCGCCGTCACCTTGGCGATACCAGAGTTGCTCTTTGCAGTGGCGAGGTCTGCCTTTGCAGTGGCGAGTTCCTGATCCAGTTCAGGTGTTTCAATCACGGCAAGCAGTTCGCCCTTGCGCACTGGCGTTCCGATGTCGTGATACCACGCCTTTACATAACCGGTTGTACGCGCATAGATCGGCGCCAGGGTGAAAGCCTGGATGTTGCCAGGGAGAACCACCTCACGCGCGTTTTTTTGCAGGACCGGCTGCACCACCGTTACTGGAGGTGCGGAGGTTTTGTCGGTGTACTTCGCTAGTTCTGCACTCGCATGTTTGCGTGAGACGATGCCGACCGCTGCAACGATCACTGCCACCACGAGCCCGATCACGACGATGGACAGCAATGATCCTCGCGAAACCTTCGGCGGCTCATGCCCTGCTTGCCGAGAAGCTTGCCCGGCTGGCTGCTCTTCCCCTGCGCCTGGGCCTTGATTTACTTCTGGTTTTTTTTGCTCGTCGGGATTCATTGCCATCTCTCCAAATGCGCTACTGTCGTGATTTTTAGTAAGTGGAACGATTCTGAATTACTCAAGCGTATCTTCCGTCTCTTTCGCCACAGGCGGAGGATCGTTTCGGTGCATGAACGAAAAGAAGACGGGCACGAAAGTTAGCGTTCCAAAAGTGGCCAACAGAAGTCCTCCGATGACTGCACGGCCCAAGGGAGCATTTTGCTCACCGCCGTCGCCGAGTCCCAGTGCCATAGGGACCATGCCGATTATCATCGCTAGAGCCGTCATAATGACGGGCCGAAACCTCGTGAAACCGGCTGAGAGAGCGGCATCTAGAGCGTTCATTCCCAAATCCATCTGCTCCTTCGCGAAGCTAACGACGAGAATAGAGTTGGCGGTGGCCACTCCCACACACATGATGGCGCCCGTGAGGGCAGGGACGCTGATGTGAGTGCCAGTCAGAAAGAGCAGCCATACGATTCCGGCCAACGCGCCAGGCAGCGCAGCAATGATGATGAATGGGTCCAGCCAGCTTTGAAAATTAACCACGATGAGCGCATAGACCAAGACGATCGAGAACAGGAGGCCATAGACCAATCCAGTGAAAGAAGTGTGCATCGTCTGGATCTGTCCGCGAACATAGACCTCGGTTCCACGAGGTAACTTACCTTTGCTGTCTTTGACCATCTTTTCAATTCTGGTAGAGACGCTTGCAAGATCAGTACCTTCAACCGCCCCATAGACGTCGATTACAGGGCGTGCGTTGTAATGGCTTACCGTAGCTTGTTCGGCTCCTCTTGTAATGGAAGCGAGATTCCCGAGAATTTGTGGCTGCTGCGTCGAGCCATTGGTCGCAATCGGGAAGTTCTGGAGCTGCTGCAGATCTTGCACGTTATATTGTGGCGTTTGTACTGCGATGTTGTAACTGACGTGATTTTGCGGATTGAGATAGAACGTCGGGTTGGTCTGAAAGCTTCCGCTAAGGCTGGTGAGCACGCTATTGGTTATCTGTAGCTGACTGTAACCTACCTGCTGAGCGCGAGTGCGGTCGACATCGATGGTCCATATCGGAAGATTGAACGGTTGTTGGATGCGAAGGTCGGTCGTTCCGGGGATGTGACTTATCTGCTGCATCATCTGCTCGGCGACTACGCGATTTTGTGCAAGCTGCTGCCCGACTACCTGAATATCAATCTGTGCCGGCAAACCAAAGTTTAGAATTTGGCTGACCATATCGGTTGGTAGATAGTAGAACTCTGTACCCGGAAATTGCTGGGTGAGCTTGTCCCTTAGTTCGTGGGTGTATCCGGCTGTTGGGTGATGCTTCTCTTCAAGCGAAACCAGGATGTCTGCATCCGCGGTACCGACTGGAGCAGAGTTTGAGTAGGAGAGATTGAGGCCGGAGTAAGGGATGCCGATGTTGTCGATCACAGAGGTTAGCTCTGCGGCCGGAATCTCCTTGCGGATAACATCTTCGATCTGATCGCATAGCCTTGCAGTATCTTCGATGCGAGTTCCAGTTTGTGCGCGAACATGCAGCTTGAACTGTCCTCCATCAACGGAGGGGAAGAAGTCCTGGCCCAGCCATGGATAGAGAAGCACTAGAGAAGCAATCCAGAAGGCCGCAATCGATAGCAGGAATGTAACCCGATACTCCAGACAGAAGCTCAACAGGCCGTGGTACCAGTTGCGCAGCTTTTCGAAGTAGTGCTCAAAGGTAAGCTGAAAGCGAACCAGGGGATTGCGGCTAACATGGGTTGAATGCGACTCTTCATGCGGCTTTAGAAGGTACTTCGCCATCGTCGGAACGATGGTCCTGGAGAGAAAGTAGGACGCGAGCATTGCGAAGACGACTGCCTCGGCAAGCGGAACGAATAGGTATCGCGCCACACCTCCCAAGAAAAACATTGGAACGAAGACGATGCATATCGAGATCGTCGAAACAAAAGCTGGGACCGCGATCTGGGCGGCGCCGTCGAGAATTGCCTGTTCGACTTCCTTACCCTCTTCCAGATTGCGATTAATGTTCTCGATTTCTACGGTCGCGTCATCCACGAGAATGCCAACCGCCAGCGCGAGGCCGCCAAGCGTCATAATATTGATCGTCTCACCAAGCGCGGCGAGCATAAGCAACGAACAGATCACCGACAGCGGGATGGAGACTGCGATGATAATGGTTGAACGCCAGCTCCCGAGAAATATCAGGATCATCGCAGCTGTCAGGCATGCGGCAATAAGAGCTTCTCGAACTACACCACTAATTGCTCCTCGGACAAAGACTGACTGGTCGGCAATCGGCTGCATTTTTAGCGCCGGCGGCAACTGTGCTGCTACGAGCGGAAGTTGAGCTCGCACGTCCGAAATGATTTGCAACGTCGATGCGTTTCCTGTCTTTTGTATCGTCATCAACGAGGCGCGCTGGCCGTCTACACGGACGATGTTCGTCTGCGGCGGAAATCCATCACGAACGTTTCCGATATCGCGAATATAAGTAGTGGCACCGTTCACTGTCTTTATCGGAAGATTATTCAGCGCGGCAATCGAGCTTGGCGCACTGTTGGTTTCTACCTGATAGTCGATATGGCCCATCTTCATGTCGCCGGCGGGCAGAATGATGTTTTGGGTGGATATCGTATTCACGATGTCCGAAGCAGATAGACCATACGCCTGCAATTTCTGCGTATCTATATCCACCTGTATCTGACGTTGTTTGCCTCCGTAAGGAAACGGCATGGAGGCGCCCTGAACTGTGGCCAACTGAGTGCGGATGAAGTTGGTACCAAAATCATTCAACTGCTGTTCGCTCAGACCTTGGCCCGACAGTCCAAGCTGCAAAACCGGGACGCTTGAAGCGCTGTATTGAATGACGAGAGGCGGCGTTGTACCTTGTGGATATTGACGAAGAGCCGTCTGAGAGATGGCTGTAACCTGCGCTACGGCCTGAGAGATATTGACCGACGGTCGGAAGAATATCTTTACTACTGAGACACCGCTAAGCGTTTGTGATTCGGTGTGATCAATATCGTTGACCACAGTCGTCAGGCTTCGCTCGAACGGCAACACGATACGATCGCTCAGCTGCTCTGGCGAAAGTCCCGCGTAGGCCCACACCACGGATACCACCGGAATATCGATGTTAGGGAAGATATCGACCGGCGTCCGCAGCATGACTACTGGTCCGATGACGAACAGTAGAAGCGACAAGACGACAAAGGTGTAAGGTCTCCTAAGCGCGAGACGAACGATCCACATCTAAACTCCTTGAGACGATACGTTCTTATGTTGTGAACCGCATCCGGAACTCTACGAGAGACGTTGGACTAGGCAATTTCGTTTCAAGTGAGCAGAACCGGACGTTTAGAAATCAGATGCCGCAAGGCGGGAGCGGGACTCAAATATGCCTTTTATGGCGCTTTACTGCACGTCCTGTCTTCTTTTTCGCCGGCTGATAGTCAAGTCGTCTTATGCCGCCAAATACCGCCTCAACCATCGCCTCGGACTCTGAATCATTCAGCGAACCATGACCGGCAAGCAAACGAAAGATTGTGGGGCCATAGATGAGGTCGAGAACGATCTCCCCATCAACAGCGCTGCGTATTTCCCCGCGATCCACGCCGCGGCGCCACATGACACGGGCCGCATCTCTCCGGGCATAGAGAAAACGCTCTCGAAAAGACGCCAGAAAGCCAGGATCACTTTGGCCTTCCGCAATAAACTGGCAGAAAAGACGCCCGAGAGTAGAAGTATAGAAAGCAGTCAATGACTTCAATTGCTCCGTAAAATCTTCTTCAGCAGACCCCGTGTCTGGCATAGCGACCCGTTCCGTCATCCCGGCCAGGTACGCATCAAGAGCCACCATGCTTTTGTTGGGCCACCATTTATAGATCGTGGCCTTGCTTACACCGGCCCGTCTTGCAATTGCGTCCGCCGTCACTTTGCGCAGCGACTCGCGCTCCAACAATTGAAGTGTCGCCTTCAATATGGCCGTTTTCGCCTCGAGACTACGGTGCCGACCGCGTCTCCTTGGCTCCTCTATGTGTTCCAGGTGTTGCCGTTGCCGCATATAAAATTAGTGTTCCAAGGTAATAGTAAACTATACGTCCAGTATTACAATCTTGACTTACACGATGATCACAAGCGTTAAGTACAGCTATAGATGTCTTACCGAAAAAAATTGATGCACGAATCGTTCGGTTACAGTCAGGAATAGCGGCGACTATCATCAGCCACGACGGGTCTTCGAGGCAAATCCACACCACGATTGAGTATCGCCATAGAGACAAAGCCGCTCTATCTGCCTGGAACGAAATCATTTGATCGCGGAGGCTTGTTTCCCCTACACAGATTAGACCGTCAGTTTCTTCATGTAGTCGGCATCGATCTTAAGAGCATCCATGGGCGGGATATCGAATCCTTCCTGCTCAATAAAATAATGCCTGATGTTTGCTTTTTTCGCAGCTTCAAATACCGAACGGTAATCGAGGGTTCCTTGACCCAATTCGGCAGCGGGAGGAGGTTCCATGACAGATACAGGCGTATCGCTATGTTTGAAGTCTTTGACGTGCAGCATTGAGATCCGAGAAGGGTATCGTTTCAGATAATCGACCGGCTTGGCACCGCCAACGATGACCCACCCGCAGTCCATCTCGAAAGTTACAAGATTAGGATCAGTCAGGCGAATCATTTCATCAAGAGGGACAACACCATCCTGTTTTGCAAACTCCATTGTGTGGTTGTGATATCCGAACTTCATCCCGGCAGCCTTCAACTTTTCGCCTAATTTATTGAACTGATCCGCGTTCCATCGATAGTCCTCAAGGGTAAAGGCGCGAATCTGCGTTTGATATGACGTGTCCTTTAATCGGGAGGGATCTTTGATCCCAGGGAAAGCACAGATGATGTACTGCACACCTATTTCTTTATTGAAAGCGACAATCTTATCGAAATCTTTGCTCAGGCTTGTGTAGGGATAATGGGCGCTAACGCATTTAAGCCCAGCGGCCGACATCGCGCTCTTGACTTGTTCTGGGGTGTGGTCAAAGTAGCCCGCCGTCTCGACTTCCTGATAACCAAGAGACGCTATCTGTTTGAGCGTGCCTTCATAGTCCTTCGCCAGCATTTCACGAACAGAGTAGAGCTGAAGACCAATTGGCAAGCCGAAGGGCGATGCCATCAACCGGTTACTGCGAAGTAATGGTGTAGTACAAACGACCGCGGCGGTTGCAGACTGAATGAAGTTTCTACGTGTATGACGGGCCATTTGGATCCTTGTCTCCTCAATGAACTATGGTTAGGTCGGGCTACTTGCGTCGATGACGAGACACTACGGTATGCTAGCTCTGCGCTTCTGTCAGCACGACCACAGTACATCAATATCTGTTTTTCTTGTACACCTGACACTTGCCACAGCACTTTATGAGGCAAGAAAGACCTGAGCGAGGCGTTCCGCAGCTATAACCAACTCAGTCTCGTTGAGCGCTGCAAATGCGAAGACGAATTGGACGTGGCCGGGTCGCTCGACCGGAGGGGATGCCGGCCAATAGACTCGTTCTAACCGGACCCCTGCCGCAAGCGCGCGCTCGAATGCGTCTTCCTCGGAAAGGTCGATCTGGAAATCGGCGAGGAAGTGCATTCCTGCCTGATCTCCATAGATCGTGACTCTCTTGCCGAAGTGTCTTTGTAGCGATTCGACCAACAGGGCACGGCGGTTTCCGTAGATGATACGCATCTTTCGGACGTAGGGCTCAAGATGACCTTCTGCGAGAAAGTCAGTGAGTATTCGCTGATCTATCGAAGAGCTCTGAATATCGCAAAGCAGTTTAGCTCCCGTAAATACGTCCTGAAACGCGGGTGGCACGACGAGATAGCCGAGTCTCAAAGTTGGAAATAAGAGTTTGGAAAAGGTTCCGACGTAGAGTACCGGGGCATCCGGCACCATCCCCTGTATCGAAGGGAGGGGGCGTTCGTTATAGCGATACTCGCTGTCGTAGTCATCCTCCAGGATCAGTGCGCCCACTTGTCTTGCCCAAGCCAATAGATCCATGCGACGTGGGACCGAGAGCGAAACGCCTCGGGGGTACTGATGCGAAGGCGTTACATAGACGAGCTTCGGAGGTTTGCCGCCGTGTTTTTTGAGTTGCGAGATTTGCATGCCCTGCCGGTCGACCGGAATCGGCAACAGAGTGGCACCCTGGGAGGCGAAGATCCGTCCTGCGAAGCGATATCCCGGAGCTTCCATCGCTACGGAATCGGACGGGTCAAGGAAGATTCTTGCAGCTAAGTAAAGAGCCTGCTGCGATCCGCTGGTGATGATGATCTGATCCGGATTGCAGACGACGGCGCGCGACATTTTTAGATAGTGGGCCACGGCTACCCGAAGGTCGGTGGTGCCGTTGAACTCCTGGGTATATTGCAAGAGGGTTGGGCCATCCTCCTGCATGCGTCGGACTAACAGCCGAGTCCAAAGTTTTCGAGGAAAGAACTCCACCTCTGGCCCGTGGGAGTCCAGGCGAAGCATCTCCGGAGGATTGGGCTTCCTGATCGGGCTGTTGACGATTTCGCCATAGCGAGAGAACCGGATGGGTACGTCACTCTGCGTTGGGGGCAGCTGCTCGATCTTCTCTACTGGTGCCCCGGAGACGTACATGTCCGTTTCCGGCAGTGAGGAACAGACGAAGGTTCCCGAACCGCGTCGGGTTTCTAGGTACCCCTCTGAGATCAGCCTCTCGTAACACTCGGTGACGGTAATCCGCGAGACGCCGAGCGAGTTGGCGAGAGCCCTCGAGGCAGGCAGTCTGGTGCCGCTCTCGAACCTACCTCCGACGATGCCGTGGCGCAGGCCATCGTAGATTTGGCGATAGAGAGCTATCGGGGAGCAGGGATCGAGATTGAGAGCTACTTCCATGGACGTCGGTTATTAGTTTTACGTCTTCTGATGAGCCGTTGTTCCCAAAAATGCGTCCGGTGCTGTTCACTTCGAGGGAACCTTACCCGAATGGCAAGGTTCCCTTATCTTCTTAGACGGAGCTACTGCTTAACCGCTAGGTCTAAACCAGATTTGGTTCTGGAGAGGGTGCGGACGATGGAGGCAGGAGCGGGCTCTATGGTGACGGAGCGGGCGTTAGTGGAGGCAAGTTGGAGACCGTAGAGGAGGACTGCCGCGCGTTTGGAGTCAATGCGGTTGCGCGCCAGGGCTGTGACGAGGAGGGAGATGGAGACCTGGATGGATTCAACGTCTTCAAGGGGCGGGAGGTCGAGTTCGAGAGGTGCGGCTTCGGGCAGAGATTGGGGTGTTTCGGTTGCAGAATCCATAGCTCCCGGGCGGTTTGCGGGCAGGACCGATGCGGTTTCTAGCAGATTTCTATGGCGCCTGAGGAGGCGGGAGTGGAAGTAACAGAAGGCGGAGAGGCCCAAAGAGGGAGATTTGCAGCGGCGTCCGTTGGTTTTGATGTGGCGGCAGATGGCGGTTTCCATGGCTTTTTGCTCCTTTGGTGCAGTTGGTACCCCTCCCCCTGCGGGGGGGATATTTTGGGAGTAAGTGAAATGGATGCAATGGTTTAGCGGCAGGTAGTGGCGCTAAAATATTGCATCCATGTGGGTTACGGCTAAAATACTTGTTTTGTTGCGGTTAGCGGGTGGTCTTACCCTTCTTGGCCTCTCTTTCCCGGTCTGCGGTGGGGTGCTTGTTGTGGTGTTTTGCCGGCATCTCGCTGGTGCGTTCGTGGTTGTTCGTGGGGGTTAAATGCGAGGGGGCTGCCGCAGCTTTCGCCGCAGGCAGCCCCTAGCTTTTGATCTCTTATTTAATTGTAGCGAACTGGATATAACTCATACGCCAAATCTGGCGAAGATTTTTTGAATTATTTTTTTTGATTCGATTTCGTTTCATTTCCGAACCACCCCTCTATGAGCGATAAGACCTGTTATCACCAGCTGCGGGCGGAACAATCTCGATTGTTAGTAAACCAAGGCGACTTGTCGAGACTGGTCCGCATTTTTCCCGCTACTTTAGGGCATCTAACCTGTGTGCAGGTATTTGATCTGGCCTTCTGTTTAGGCTCAGGTGGTAACGTTGATATGCGTGGGATTATCAAACTCGTATTGCTTCTCACGAGCGGTGCCTCCGTTGGTGTGGGTCAACACTTTCGAGAAGTAACAATTCCTACAGGACCTGCACCGCGATGGATCGCTGTCGCCGATGTAAATCATGACCAGAATCCTGACATCATCGTCGCCAATGCTGGTTCAGAAAACAGCGACTCAGGTTCGATAACCGTGCTTCTCGGAGATGGGCGCGGTAGGTTTCAACCCGCCGCCGGTTCACCGTTTCCCGCCGGACATCTTCCTAATGACATCGCCATCGGGGACATGAATAACGACGGCAACGTCGACCTCGTCGTCGCGAATCACCAGTCTCCCTATCTGCGCGTCTTCCTTGGCGACGGGCACGGCGCATTCCGCCTTGCTCCCGGGTCGCCCGTCGACGTTCATTCCAACCCGCATCCGCACTCGGTTGCAGTTGCGGATTTTGACTCTGATGGGAAGCTGGATGTTGCTGTTGATAGCTGGGGCAACAACCAGATTGAATTGCTACGTGGAGACGGCACCGGACGTTTCGTCACGCCCGGGAGTTTCTTCGCTACCGGCCGCCGCCCCTATGAACGGCTTCGCAGCGCAGACTTCAATCATGACGGCCACCCGGACATCGTCACCACCAATCTTGACGATGGCACGGTCTCTATCCTGCTAGGCGATGGCCGCGGTGATTTGCACAACGCTTCGGGGTCACCATTCCCAAGCGGAGCCAAGCCTTGGGAGCTTGCAATCGACGACATCGACGGAGACGGCAACTCGGATCTCATCATCGCGCCGTATCAACGCGACATCGGCAAACCGTCCGAAAATGCACTTTCGATCCTTCTTGGCGATGGTCACGGCAGCTTTCACCCCATGCCCGGTTCACCGCTCCCCCTTGGAGACTGTCGCGGGCCTAATAGTGTTTCTGCCGGCGACCTTACCGGTGACGGGATGCAATCGATTGTCGTCGCCTGCGCCGAGAGTCGCAGCATGCTGATCTATCAACGTGGAAAATCGGGAATCTTCCTCTCGTCATCAAGATCAATCGCTGGCGGTTGGGGTGCGGTCGTCGTCGCGCGCCTGACCGCCGATAGGCGCAGCGCCATCATCACCGCGAACCACGATCTCGGTTCCATCACGATTTATTTCCCAGAAGAGTCTCAGAAGTAACGCATCTGCATAAGTCCGATGATTTGTCCTGATAAACGCGCTTATCGTCAGCCGCACCGCACCCCGGCAAAATACGTTTGACAAAACGCAGCCAAGCAGGACTAACGGCTTGTAGACAGATTGTCGTCTGTCTACTGGGGATTGGACAGAGTTCTCGGTGAACCCACTGTGATTACACCTTTGATCTCATCCTCGCTCGCAACTGGCGCCGAGACGCCTGAGGGACGAATGTAAAGGTAATCCGTTCCCAATGAAACTTCGAGATTAGTAATACCTGCCGTACGTTCTTTGCCGCGTGGATATTCCAGGATATAGCGCTCTCGGAGCATCTGTGTGAACTCCTTAAGCAGGACGGCCTCGAACCTCCGTTCTGTCGGTATCTGGAGGCCGCCGCTGAGCTCGCAGATGAGATCGAGCTTGTTCTCCGGGTTTTGCAAGACACTCAAGTTCCCCGTCGCCTCCGGACGATACACCATGCGGCCCGGACTATTATCTTCTTCGTTTTTCAATGCCTTCACAGAGAGATTTGTCAGGTTGAAGATGGCGGCGGAGTCGGTTTGTGCGCTTCGCGCGACCTGCGTCCATGGAGTCTTGCTATCCGTATCCTTGCCGTCCGAGACGACGAGAAGAACGTGTCTTCCGGGCTGGTGGCTCAGGTCGGCGAGAGTCTTTGACATGGAGTCCAGGAGCGGCATCGACGGCTTGCAGGACTTACCGGAGATCTGTTTTTCGCCCCCAGAACGCCAGGAGTCGAGTGCATGGTCGACCGCGTCTTTGAGAACGGCGGAGTCTGCGGGTTTGAAGTAGAGCGTACGAATGAGGTTGCAGTCAAAGCGGTAGACCGCGATGAGATCGTGGGAATGGAGGTAGTCCGGTGCGAGCTCGCTGATGGACTGGCTGAGTTGAGGGATAAATTCGTTCTTCTGGCTGGTTGCATCGATCAGGATGGCGAGGGAGATTGGGTCATCGCCCTCCTGCCGGACGTATTTGGGGACGAAAAAAGGCCCAGAACCAAGCCGGACAAGAAATCGTGAGGTGTCGATGGGTTTCAGGCGCTGATGATCCGCGGTGAGGACGAGGACGGGGACCTGCTCGAGGTTGGTGTAGACGTGGATGGTGGCGATCGGGGACTGCGCGTTGGTCGTTGATGGAACAACGGCGGGGGCTGAAGTCTGCGCATCAGTGCGATTCGGAGCGACCGCAAAAACAAAAGCGCAGAGCAGGAGCCACGTATTACGTGACCGATTTCTTCGAACCGAGAGCAAGGCTCTTGGCGGCATCATGCGGGCATTATTGCAGAGCGAGGGGCAGGCTGGAAAGAGTATAAGAATCGGAGCGTTGTCCGCATTTGCGAGGTGATAGCCTTGGGGCCGTCCAGAGTTCGGCACGATAAGGAGCGTTGAGATGCGCGGTTTGACTCTTGCGATGGTTTTTTCCCTGGTTTGTTTCGCTAAGACGCAGACAGTCACTCCGCCGGGTGGTCAAAAGGAGAATAGCGACGCGACACTGCATGCGCGGGCACAACTGGTTGTGGTGGATGTGGTGGTTACGGATCGCAGGGGAAATGTCGTGCACAGTCTGCCTGAGTCGGAGTTCAGCGTCTTTGAAGATAAAGCGTCCCAGACGATCAAGAGCTTTGACGAGCACGACGGCAGTGAGGCTTCAGCTACACCGGCTGCGGCACCTGGGGTGTTTTCGAATGCGCCATTATTGGCGGGGAGTTCTCCCGTAGATGTATTGCTGCTGGACTCACTGAATACGCCGCCTGAGAGCCAGTCCTTTCTACGCGATCAACTGGTGAGCTATGTGGACCATGCGAAGCCGGGTATGCGGTTAGCGATTTTTGTACTGAACACGCGGCTGCGGATGCTGCAAGGATTGACGAGCGATCCTGTACTGCTGAAAGCAGCGTTGATACGACAGGGAGTGAAGTTTTCGCCGCTGTTACAGCGCGATTTGAATGACAGCGCAGTGCACGAGGTCTCGAAGATGATGACGGATATCATCACGTCCACTCCGATGGAGAACAAGCTCACGGAGCAGGTGCAGAGCATGATGCTGGACACGAATGCCCGGGAGACGTCAGAGAAGACGGTGATGCGGGTGCAACTGACGCTGGCGGCGCTAGACGAGATTGCGCGGTATCTAGCAGGCATTCCTGGGCGCAAGAATCTGATTTGGTTTTCGGGGGCATTCCCCACGACGATCATGCGGGATGCGCAGACGACAGGAACCGTCTTCACCGGAAACGCGAATATGCAAGACGAGGTGAATAAGACGCTGGCGCTGCTAGCTCGCAGTCGAGTTGCGATATCACCTGTGGATGCGCGGGGACTCGAGGTAGCTCCCGAGGCGGGTGTGTCTGAGCGCGAAGAGTCGCCCAATACGCAAAAGCTAACCTATGGAACTAATGCCGTAAACCCGCGAGACACGCAGTTTCTGCATGATGTTGAGGGCGAGCACATCACGATGCAGGGGATGGCGGAGGCGACCGGCGGCATAGCACTGTTCGACACGAACGGCCTGACGAATGCGATGGAGAAGGTGTCGGCAGCGGCACATAGCTATTACACGCTGACGTATACGCCACCGACTGGTGGACGGCCGGGTGTGCCGCGCGAGATTACGGTGAAGCTAAAGCAGAGTGGGCTGCACCTTGCTTATCGGCGCGAGTACTTTTCCGATGCCACCGTTTATGAGCCGTGGACTCCAGGGGGCGCTGCGCCTCCGCCCGGCGGAAGTTCGGAGGCAGTGCGGACGGCGATGGGTCCTTATGCGGCGGACGCAACGGAGGTGCTGTTCAATGTAAGTCCGCGCAAGGTGACAGACGCTGCTGTCCCGGGAGCAGCGCCGGTGAAATGGGTGGGGGAGAGTGCATTTGGGAGTGTGCCACATGCGCAGTATCTCGTGATGCTGAGCTTGGATCCAAAGACAGTGACGTTCACGGAGGGCGCGGATGGCAAGATGCATGGGGTACTCGATTTCATCCTGATCGTATACGACCAGAAGGGAAAGCAGATCGACGCGAAGCTGGATCGCGCTGCGCTTGCGCTGGAGCCTGAGCATTTCAAGAAGCTTCTGGCAGATGGAATGCGATTCCGCTTCAACCTCGTTCTTCCTTCCGAAGGGGACGAGGTCATTCGCTTCGGCGTGCACGACGCGATGACGGATCACATCGGAACTCTTGAGTTATCCGCCAACGCTATTCGGAACAGCGACGCTACACAAGCTCAATAGTGCGGACCTTAGCCCTTCAGAAGCAGCGTCGCCTAGAAGCGGCGAATAGCGACTTTTTGACAGAGGCGCTGCAGACCTCGCGTACACGCGATCGTTCGCAGACTGCGCGCTTTCATGGTCAATGCAAAGACGATCGTTATTCGGTGTCGGTGATCTTGCTCCGGTGCTCAAGTCCCCAGTCCGCCATCGATGCCATCACCGGACGAAGCGTATTTCCGAGCGCGGTAAGGCGGTACTCCGTCTTGGGAGGAATGACGGGATACTCGCGCCGAGAGATCAGGCCCAATGCTTCCAGTTCGCGCAACTCTTTGGTCAGGATGCGATCGCTGACAGGGGGACACGCCCTGCGAACCTCGGAGAACCGCAAGGGTTCAGTCCGGACCAGTGCCCAGACAATCCTGGCCTTCCACTTCCCGCCAAGGATGCGCGAGGTGAACGCCACGGGGCACTTGGTCGCAAATTGCATGGAAATTACACTAACAAAAAGATCCGTACTTGTAAAAAGTTAGTGTCAGGCTTCAGATGATTCTCGAGGCTGATCTAAAGACCGGGCCAAAGGAGAATCAAATGAAGGCAGTTTGTGTAACAGAAAGTCGTGCTCTTGAAGTGCGGGAGGTTCCCACACCGGCAAACCCGCCCAGCGGCCACATTTTAGTGGCGATCAAAGCCTGTGGCATCAACCACGGGGACAAGACATTCCTGGCGCGTCCTTTGTCCACCATTGGGCTCAATACGAGTCTGCATGACATCTGGGGAGCTTCGGCCGCGGGCAAGGTGCTGTCCCTCGGCCAGGACGTTCCGGCAGAATTTGCTGGCAAGAGTGTCGCCCTTTATCGTTCGCTGACGCCCAGCCTGCACACGGTCGGTCTGTGGAGCGAGCGCGCTCTGGTGCCGTGGACGAGCTGCGTGATCCTGCCGGATGGCGTCTCGCTGCAGGAATATAGCGGCTCCCTGGTGAATGTCATCACTGCGTATGCCTTTCTCGAAGAGATGGCTGCCGAAGGCCACAAGGGCGTGGTTGTCACAGCGGGAAACTCCGCGACCGGGCTGGCCATGGCAGCGCTTACGCGGAACAAAGATATTCCTGCGATCTTCCTTGTTCGGTCCGGGAAGTCGCGCGAGGAGCTTCGCGGCCTAGGCGTGGAACACGTGCTGGCCACAAGCGCCGAGGGCTTCGAGACGGAGTTCCCCAAGCTTGCCGAGAAGCTGCAGACGACCGCTGTGTTCGACGGCGTGGGTGGCGAACTGATCAACAGGATTGCACCGCATCTTCCGATGAACAGCACCATTTCGTTCTACGGTTTTCTCGCGGGGACCGCTCCCATGTCCGTTCCGTCCGCGGTCTTTATGATGAAGAACCTGGTGATGAAGCGGTTCAGCAACTTCAACAGTGCGACGGTCAAGGATGTGAAGCGACTGGCGGAAGCGCTCACGTATATACAGGGGGTGATCGCAGATCCGCTCTTCAGGACGAAGATCGGCGAGACCTTCCGCCTGGAGCAGATTCAAGAGGCGATGGCCTATGAGTCGACGCCTGGAGCCAAGGCCATTCTGGTTACGAATCCTGCTTGAGGGGCCGGCCTCGTGTTATCAGGGTAAGGTGCAGGAGGAGCAAGGAGGATGTGATGAAACTCGTCTCCGCACCGGCCGCCCTCACCTGGTCACTGACGAGAATGTGGTTCGCCAAGACTTCCACTGAGCCCCAAAACGTCTAGTCGTGCTTTATCTTCGCAATCTCGATTTCTACGTTCGGCAGTTATCTCAATAGCGCCCACTGCTGCAACCGCCTTCGCATCCAGACACAAAAACCGCGGTAGTTAGCGGTTTGACCGTGGCTGTCCCTGTCTTGTCATCAAAAGTCGAAGCAGCGGTATCGGCATCGTTCGATTCCGACTGTAGCGGATGCAAACGCAGGCCAAGACTCTTGAGCTGATCACTTTGGAAATTGATCGTGCTGGTAGTCGCGTTGAAGACAACCACAATGTGATCGAATTGGTCACGCTCTCCCCAACCAGATCCACGACCATTTCCTTCGTTCCCGTCGTCCAGTTTCATCACGATGATGCCAGGGATCTGCGACGTCCCGGTGTTCAGGAAGTGCAGATTCCTTTGCACTTCTTCAAATGATTCCATATGGAAGAGGTGGGAACTTTGGCGAATGCGCAGGAAAGTCTGAAAAGCACTGGCGGCCGAAGATATATTCGCCGGCTTTGGCATCAACGCCACGTTTGCCAATAGAGGCTGCATGAAGGGCCATTGCGCCTGGTTCACATTGCTCAGCGGAAGGCCAGTTCCCCAGTTGCTTGATTCTTCGCCGAAGATATTTTGGCCGGGGCTGTCGCCCTGATACGCCCAATTAATCTTGGTGAACCAATCGCCGGAGTTATAGCTGTTGTAATCCATATCCTTTGAGCGCAACAGATCGTCTCCGCCAAAGAAGAATGGTACTCCCTGGCCCAGGGCGATCAGACTCATGGAGAGGATCTGACGCCGTGTGCGCATGGCAATCGTATCTCCGCCAGTAGCAGTTGAGCCGGGCAAAGCCGACTTCAATTGAATCGCGTCGAAGAGGGTCTGATTATCGTGGACCGAGCAATAGTTTATTGACTCGACCGGACTCGCAGTGTAGCCGGCTGGTTGACCGGCGTAAGTAATCTGACTGGCTTTCACGGTTGCGCCGACGCTATCGACGAAAGTGAAGTCGCGCAAGCCGCCGGCGAGGCCAACGCGGATCCAATCGGCTTCCTGGTTCAGTGTGGTTTTCTGTGCGGCGAGGCTCTCGCCCTGTGTGGTTGAGGTATAAACGCTCGGATCAGTGAAGAGGCCGGTCGCGAATCCCTGGGTTTGTTCGGTCGTGTTGTCGAAGGAACTTCCACCGCGGATGCCATCTCGAATTCTGTCATTGAAGGTGCCAATGCCCATGCCATAGAGATTTTCCTGCGTAGCATTGACGCCAAGAGCGGCAGATTCGGCGTTCTGAAAACCTTCCCCGTAAATATAGATCTTCGACCCGTCCACTCCGTCCTTCTCCGGGGTCAGTTGTTCCAGTGCCTGCTGGATGTGTTGCATGTTGTAGACGAAGTGAAGGCTCATGTCGTCGAAGCGGAATCCATCGATCTTGTACTGAGTGGCGTTTTGAACGACGTTGTCGATCATGAGTTTCTCAAACATCCGATGTTCGCTTGCCGTATCCGAGCAGCAGCTTGCGGTCTCGATGTTTCCTGATGCGTCCAGGCGGTAGTAATAACCGGGGACGATCTCGTCCAGAACGGAGAAGGGGTTTTGTCCGCTTGCATAGGTGTGGTTGAAGACGACATCCTGGACCACCCGCAGCCCGACACTATGTAGGCCCATTACCATCTCCCGGTATTCCTTCACCCGGTTGTCCGGATTAAAGGCGAAGCCACCGTTGGGGGCAAAGTAGTGCACGGGATCGTAGCCAAAGTTGTAATCGTCTGTGGCTTGGACTGCAGTTACTGCAGCCTGTTGCTGTGTTCCATCCGGAGCATAAGAAGAGAGGTCGCCTGGAGATTGCCACGTTGTCTTATCTTCGTTCACGCTTCCGATATGGAAGCTCGGCATGATGTGAACCGCTTTGAGGCCAGCCTGGGCAAGGTGAGCCAGATGATTCATCCCTAGCGTATTGGGATTGGTGAAGGCAAGGTAGGTCCCGCGATATTGTGCAGGCACAGAGGTATCGGCCGTGCTGAACTCCCTCACGTGGAGCTCGTAAACGGAGAAATCGCTTTTCGATTCTAGAGTCGGCGCAAAACTAGAGTCCCAGCGCGCCGGTTTGGTCGATTCATTACTGAGGTCGGTGATGCGAGTCATTGTTCCGTTCAACGCAATGTCAGCCGAATATGGATCGGAGACGATGTTCTCGACGATCTGCTGCTGGTCGGGCACGTAGACGACGATGTCGTAGAGGTAGTACTCTCCCGCCCAAGAAGCGTCTCCTTTTGTTGTCCAGACGCCGTTTGTCTCTTTCATGGGGAGGGTCTGGATCGGCGTTGTATCGGTTTCGTGGGCATAGAGCAGCAGCTTGACAGATTGTGCCGTCGGAGCCCAGAGATTGATAGACATCTCACCACGAGAGAATACAGCTCCCAGGCGTCCTGGGTAATAGAACAGGTCATCGAGCACACCTGCGTCCTGTACGCCACTGATGTATTCCAGATCGCCGCTCGAATCTGTCGCCTGAACTACGATCTGGCCCGTCAATGCCTGTTGCAGCGTGCTGAGTTGCGTGGAAGTACCAAGATGCAACACGGTATAGCCGGCAAGCTGTGGATATTGCGCAGTCTCAGCCGGTGTGAATCCATCATTGGCTAGCGTGAGAGGGATGGAAGAGCCGCCTGCGATCGAACCGTTACTCGAAATCGATAGGGCAGCGCTGACGGAGTAAAGGAGCGAATAAGTCCAGCCAGACTGTGCTTTGGCGCTGGCGGGGATCGCCACGGTGGTCCTGTCGATCCAGAACGCGCCGTGAGCGAAGAATCCAGCACTGGCAATCTGTCCCGGTGTGGGTAGAGATGTGAAGACATTCGCCTCGCCGGAGATAACCCATGCCTGGCTGAATTGGGTTACCTGAAGGTATTGATTCGGTCCGGGATCTTTGACCCCTCCCTCGTTGCAATTGTTGATAATGAATCCGAGTTGACCTGTCGGCGTGCCCTGGGCTGGATTTACAGGAACATCGAAGTAAATGCCGAAGGAATCCGTGCCGGTACTTTGCACCTCGCCAGAACACCAGGTGTTGGTCGACGTCGAAGCGTTCCAGGTGTAGATCGCCCATCCGGCGTAGTTGCCATCGGGCCGATAGTAGTGAATTCGGACAGTACTGATCGTCGGCGGAGTGATCACAGGCTGGCTTGTATAAACTGTCGCATCGCCCGAGATCACCCATCCCTGGCTATATTGCGTCACCTGCAGCGCCTGATTGGCACCCGGGTCCTTGATCTGACCGTTGTCGCAGTTGTTGATGATGAAATCGAGTTCACCCGCAGGTGTCCCTTGGGACGGATTAACTGGAACGTCAAAGTAGGCGCCCCAGCTATCGACACCGCTGATCTGGACTTCGCCGGAGCACCAGGTATTGGTCGACGTTGAGGCATTCCAGGTGTAGATCGCCCATCCGGTGTAAGTGTTATCCGGACGACTATAGTGAATTCGCACATCTCCTGCAGGAACTGCGGTAGAGCCGGTCGCAGG
>Ga0302177_10000372_pt1 | contig 34919 bp, 30 predicted proteins | sample I_Palsa_E1_2_FD_198780 | JGI IMG/M metagenome (GOLD analysis project Ga0302177, IMG submission 198780) | Peat permafrost microbial communities from Stordalen Mire near Abisko, Sweden - I_Palsa_E1_2 | ecosystem: Environmental > Terrestrial > Soil > Palsa > Peat permafrost | place: Sweden... | reverse complement strand
AAGGAATTTATCAACCGAAAGCCGACGGACCTGCAGGAGTCGCAGATGGCCAAATGGGTGTCGTTGGTCGTCAAGCTCGGCGCGCTGGCGTTTATCCTGTTCGTGCCGACGCAGTACGCGATTCAATTGCAGCTTCTGGGTGGCATCTGGATCGTCCAGACCGTACCGGCCATCATGCTGGGCGCGTGTACGGCCTGGTTCAACAGCTGGGCTCTGCTGATAGGCTGGGCCGTCGGTACTCTGGTGGGCACCACAATGGCCGTCGCGGCGCATCTCACGCCGGCCTATCCACTGGTGGTGGGCGGCTATACGTTCCCGGGCTACACCGCGTTCTATACGCTGCTGCTCAATCTGGCCGTGACGATCGTACTGACGCTGATTTTCAATGCGATCGGCGCGCGCAGCGCATCACTAGATGAGACGCTTGCGAGCGATTATCAGGCTTGAATGAGGCGTCCCGCGCCGGCCCGCGCGGTGCTAAGCTCGATACATCATGGCCAAGCATAACTATGAGTCCGGGCGTCTGAACCTGCCCTTCGTCGGTCATTGCACTTTCGCCAAGAGTCCGCCGGTGCTCGACTGGGACAAGATCGACGCCGACATTGCGGTGCTCGGCGCGCCGCTGGACATGGGCACGCAGTATCGTGCGGGCGCGCGCTTCGGCCCGCGCGGCATCCGCGAGGCCTCGACGCTGTACGCCTTCGGACACGACGGCGCCTACGATCACGAGGATGACCTGGTCTATATGCCCACGGACCAGGTCAAGATGGTCGACATCGGCGATGCTGATGTGGTTCATACCGATACCGAGCGCAGTCACGCCAACATCGAATTCGCGATGCGCAAGATTCTGGCGGCTCAAGCCTTTCCCGTCGTGCTGGGCGGCGATCACTCGATCAATGAGCCGTGCATTCGTGCCTTTGACCACGAGGCACCGTTCTACATCGTGCAGTTCGACGCGCACTTGGATTATGTGGACGTCAGGCATAACGTGCGCCATGGCCACGGCAATCCGATGAAGCGCGCGGCCGAGAAACCTTACGTGCTCGGCATCAGTCATCTGGGTATCCGCAACGTCTCCTCTACGGCGCGCGAGGGCTACGAGGATGCGCGCCGAACCAAATCAAGCATTCTTTCGGTCCGACAGATCAGAGCGATGGGTAGCGCGAAGGTACTGGCCACGATCCCTGCGGGCGCGCGCTACTACGTGACGATCGATATCGACGGCTTTGATCCATCGATCGCATCGGGAACCGGCACGCCGAGCCATGGCGGCTTTCTCTACTACGAGGTCATGGAAATACTTCAGGGGCTGTCAAAACAGGGCGATATCATCGGTGTCGATATCTGTGAGGTCGCGCCCGATTACGATCCGAGCGGCAGCACCTCCTTTCTTGCCGCGCAGGTGATCCTCAATCTGCTCGGTTATGTCTTCCACGAGCGTAGCAAGCGCAGTGCCGCCGCGCTGCCTGCGAGATAGCCGATGAGTTATCTGAAGCAAGACCCTGCCGGCGACACCTACGAGCCGATGCAGGAGCCGCGCTATACCGAGATTGCGACCTTCATGCGTGCGCCGCTCGCACGCTCGCTGCAGGAAGTGGATATCGGCCTGATCGGCGTGCCGACGGACCTCGGCGTCACGAACCGGCCGGGCGCGCGTCATGGGCCGCGCGAGATCCGCAATGCCTCGAGCCTCATGCGCAAATTTCATCTCGCGCTGCAGATGAATCCCTATGACTTATGCCGCATCGCCGATCTGGGCGACGTGCGACTCTCGCATCGCTATGACCTCGAGGTGCAGGTACAGGAGATCGCCGAGTTTTACCGCCGGGTGCACGCGGCCGGTATTCGGCCCGTCAGCGCGGGCGGCGATCACTCGATCACCTACCCGATATTCCAGGCCATCGCCGCGGATCGGCCCGTAGGCATGGTTCATATCGACGCGCACACGGACACCTGGGGCGAATTCTACGGCTCGAAATTCACACATGGCGCGCCTTTCAGACTGGCCGTCGAGGCCGGCGTGCTGGATCCGAAGCGAACGATCCAGATCGGCATTCGCGGCGGCCAGAACACGCTCGATGGGATCAATTTCTCCAAACAGCACGGCATGCGCGTGATGTTCATGGAGGAGTTCGCTGACATCGGCGTGGAGCGATGCATTCTGGAGGCGCGGCGTATCGTCGGGGACGGACCGACCTATATTTCATTCGATGTCGATGGTCTGGATCCGGTCTATGCGCCGGGGACCGGTACGCCCGAAGTTGGCGGCATCACGACGCTCGATGCGCAGCGACTGCTGCGCGGTCTGCGCGGCCTGGACCTCGTTGGCGGTGATGTCGTGGAAGTCGCACCGCCCTTTGATCAGACCGGTAATACGGCCCTCGTCGGCGCGACGATGATGTTCGAGATTCTGTGCCTGATTGCCGACCGGCACTTCGGTCCGTCGGCTTCCCGCGCATCAGGGCGCTGAGCGCGCGCGGATCCGGCCGCGATGCTGGAGGATTCGGCAGACCGTCCGGTGCTGGTGTATGACGGGGATTGCACCTTCTGCCGCTATTGGGCGCGCTACTGGGAGAGGCTCACCGGTGAGGCCGTCGCCTACCGGCCCTACCAGGAAGTGGAGTCGCAATATCCGGCGATTTCACGCGCGCACTTTCAGCGAGCCGTGCAATACATCGCGCTGGATGGACGCGTCGCGAGCGCCGCTGAGGCCAGCTTCCTGACGCTGAGTCATGCGCGCGGCAAAGGCTTCTGGCTCGCGCTCTATAGAAGAGTATCGGGCTTCGCCGCCTTGTCGGAACGCGCCTATGCCTTAATAGCGGCGCACCGTGGAGCCTTCTATCGCCTGAGCTTGTTGCTCTGGGGCAGGAATTTCACGCCGCCCCGCTATGACCTGGTCTCATTCCTGTTCCTGCGTGCGCTCGGGTTGATCTACCTTGCGGCCTTCGTCTCCTTCGGCGTGCAGGCGCAGGGATTGATCGGCAGCCATGGCATCCTGCCGCTGACCGAAATGGTCCATGCGCTCGCCGAGCGCTTCGGCGGCGAGCGCTTTTTCCTCGCGCCGATGCTGTTCTGGCTGAATGCCAGCGATTGGGCCATTGGGCTCGTGTGCTGGGCCGGAGCAGGCGTGGCGTTGCTGCTGGTCTTCAATCTGTTGCCGCGCCTGAGTCTGTTGCTGGTCTATCTGCTTTATCTCTCACTCGTATATGCCGGGCAGGCCTTCATGACTTACCAGTGGGACATTTTCCTGCTGGAAGCGGGGTTCATCGCACTATTGATGACGTTCGCGCGCACGCCGGGCATCTGGTTGCTGCGCTGGCTGCTGTTTCGCTTCATGTTCATGTCGGGTATGGTCAAGTTGATCAGTGGCGACGCCAACTGGCGCAACCTCTCGGCGCTTTCCTATCACTTTCTGACCCAGCCACTGCCCACGCCGCTGGGCTGGTATGCGGCGCATTGGCCAGCGCACGTGCTCAGGGATTTGACCGGCGCGACACTGTTCGTCGAGCTCGTGCTGCCATTCCTGATTTTCTGCCCGCGCCGCCTACGTTTTGTTGGCGCCTTCGGCATTCTGCTGCTGGAGGAATGCATTTTGCTTACCGGCAATTACAACTGGTTCAATCTGCAGACCATGTTGCTGTGTTTGCCGTTGTTTGACGACGCCGCGCTGCGCAGGATATTGCCGCGGCGTCTGCTCGGCCCCTGGGCGCAACGCCCGCAGCGTGCGCCACGAAGCTCGACTCGAGTCATCGTCGCCGCTTTGAGCTTGCTGATCGTGTTCTGCAGCCTGGTGCAGATGGATTTGCGTTTCGGCGGCCGGCCGGCGTTCCTGGCGCAAGATCTGGACCGGCTCATCGACCCATGGCACATCGTGAGTACTTACGGCCTGTTTGCGGTCATGACCACAGAGCGCGATGAGATCATCATCGAAGGCTCGAACGATGGCGTCGCCTGGCGGGAATACGAATTTCGCTACAAACCCGGCGACCTGTCTCGCCGCCCCCCGTGGATCTTCGGCCATCAGCCGCGCCTGGATTGGCAGATGTGGTTCGCCTCGCTGGATGACCCCCGACGTCTGAGCTGGTTCTGGCGCCTGCTGCAGCGCTTGCTCGAGAATGAGCCTACGGTGACCGCGCTATTGGCCAAGAACCCGTTTCCAGACCGGCCGCCGCGCTATCTGCGCGCGCAATTTTACGATTACACCTATGCCGACAGCAGGCAAAAGGCTCACGGCCTGTGGTGGAACCGGCGGCTGCTCGGGCTGTATTTCCCCGAGGTGAATCTGCCCGGTACTGCCAAATGAGGCGACGGCGACAAAAGATTGAGCGCTGCACAGAGGCTTGCCGGCACGCTATGCTTACTGCCATGCGCTGGGTTGAAGTCGTTCTAATCACACTGCTCGTCCTGACAGCCGGGTGCGAACGGAAAGCTTCCACGCAGCAACAGCCCGTCGCTGTCGCGACGCTCACGATGCGTGGGCACCCGTTGGCGATTACAGAGGAATATCCGGCGCAGTTGGAAGCTTCCAACACCGTCGAGATTCGCCCGCAGGTCTCAGGCATCCTGCAGCGCCAGGCGGGCCTCGAAGGTACCCTGATGCACCAGGGGCAGGTGCTGTTCGAGATCGACCCGCAGCCGTTCGTCGCGGCGCTGGGCCAGGCGCAGGCGGGGCTTGCGCAGGCGCATGCGGCCCAGGCGCAGGCGATACGCGATCTGGCGCGCGCGCGCCCGTTGTCGCAGATCGATGCCGTGAGCGAGCGCGAGCTCGATGCGGCCATTGCCGCCAATGACTCGGCGAGCGCTCAAGTCAAGGCGGCAGAGGCGGCGGTCCAGACTGCCGAGCTCAATCTCGGCTATACGACGGTGCGCTCACCGATCGACGGCACGATGAGCCGGGCGTTGATTCGGCTGGGCGGCGTGGTCACGGCCTACACGACACTGCTGACCACGGTCTATCAGACCGATCCGATGTGGGCGAACTTCAGCGTCGGCGAGCAGCGCATGCTGCAGATACAACGTGAGCTCGGGCGCGCCCTGAATCAGGGCAACCCCAGCCAGCGCCAATTCAAGCTGTTGCTCGCCGATGGCAGCGAGTACAACGTGCCGGCAAAGCTGAACTTCGTCGACGCGGCCGTCGACACCAGGACCGACACCCTGGCGCTGCGCCTGACGGTGCCGAACCCCGATGGCCTGCTGAAGGCGGGCCAGTATGTGCGCGTGCAGGTCGCAACGGCTGTGCAGCCCAATACATTGTTGGTGCCGCAGCGCGCCGTGCAGGTATTGCAGGATAAGAATTTCCTCTGGATCGTGGATAAGGACGGCAAGGCCCAGATGCGCGATGTGCACATGGGCCCACAGCAGGGCAACTATTGGATCGTCGAGCAGGGCCTGGCCCCCGGCGATGTCGTGATCGTCGATGGCACGCAGAAGCTCAAGCCCGACCTGCCCGTAAAGGCACAACCGCTGCCCGAAACCGAAACCGTCAGCGAACCGCGCGCTTCGTGAGTAATTTCTTTATAGATCGTCCGATCTTCGCGACGGTCCTCGCCATCGTCATCACGCTCGCGGGTACGATCGCGTTCCTGCTGCTACCTGTGGCGCGCTTTCCGCAGATCACACCGCCTTCGGTCCAGGTCTCGACCACGTTTCCCGGCGCCGATGCCTCGACGATCGAGCAGTCGGTCGCCGCGCCGATCGAGGTGCAGGTCAACGGCGTGCCGAACATGATTTACATGGACTCGCGCAGCGCCAACGACGGCTCCTATACGCTCAACGTTACCTTCGACGTCGGCACGGCGCAGGACATCGCCGCGGTTGACGTGCAGAACCAGGTGGCCATCGCCCAGCGCCAGTTGCCGCCCGATGTAATACGTCAGGGTGTTTCGATCACCAAACGTCAGCCACAGCCACTGCTCTTTCTTGCAATCAAGGCGACCGATCCGCGCTATGACTATTTGTTTCTGAGTAACTTTGCCACCTTGCAGGTCTATGACGCACTGGCACGCGTCAAGGGTGTGGGTCAGGTATTGCAGTTCGGCGCGCGTGACTACGGCATGCGCATCTGGCTGGATCCGGGCAAAATGGCGCGCCTGGCGGTGACGACCCAGGATATCGCCAGCGTCATCAACGAGCAGAATGTCGTCGCGCCGTCCGGCATCGTCGGCGCGGAGCCCTCCCCGCCCGGCCAGCAGATGACCTACACGGTCACCGTGCATGGACGCCTGCGCAGTGTCGAGGAGTTCGAGAACGTCGTGATTAAGGCGGGTGCCAATGGCTCCGTCGTGCGTTTGAAAGATGTCGCTCGCGTTGAGCTTGCCGCCACCGATTACAGCCGCTCGAGTCGCCTGAATGGCGAGCCGGTCGCGACGCTCGCAGTGTTTCAGCTACCGGATGCCAACGCGCTGGAAGTCAGCAAGGGCGTTCGTGCCACGCTGCAGCAATTGTCGTTGCGTTTTCCGCCCGGTGTCTCCTACGAGATTCCACTGGACACCTCGGACTTCGTACGTGAATCGATCAGGGAGGTCGAAATCACGCTGTTCATCGCTACGGGGCTGGTGCTGCTGGTCGTGTTCCTGTTCCTGGAGAGCTGGCGCGCAACCCTGATCCCGATGCTCGCGGTGCCCGTCTCGCTCCTGGGGACATTCACGATCTTCGTCGCGCTCGGTTTTTCGATCAATACGCTGACCTTATTTGCGCTCGTGCTCGCGATTGGTCTGGTCGTCGATGATGCAATCGTCGTGGTCGAGGCAGTGACCGAAAAGATGGAAGAACAAGGGCTCGATCCGCGCGCCGCGACCCGGGCGGCGATGGCTGATGTCTCAAGTCCCGTGATCGCCATAGCACTGGTGCTCACCGCGGTCTTCGTGCCGGTCGCATTCCTCGGCGGCCTTACGGGTCAGTTCTACAAGCAGTTTGCACTGACCTTGTCGGTCTCGGTGTTGATCTCGGCGTTGATCGCGCTGACCTTCACACCGGCGCTGTGCGCGCTACTGCTCAAACCGCGCTCGGAGAGCCAGGCGCCGGGACTGCTCGGACGTTTTTTTGCCGCCTTCGATGTTGCCTTCCTGCGCAGCCGCAAGGCCTATATGGGCGTCGTAGCCCGCGCGATCCGGCGTTCGGCCATCGCGCTGTGCCTCTTTCTCGCGATCGTCGTGGCGCTCGCGTATCTGGTGTTGTCGCGTCCCACGGGATTTCTGCCCGAGGACGATCAGGGCTTCGTGCAGATGGTGGCGCAGTTGCCACCGGGCGCTTCTCTGCAGCGTAGCGAGAAGGTGCTCGAGGACATTCGCGCGATCGTGAAGCAACAGCCAGAGGTCAAGAGCATGCTCGCGATCACGGGGCTGAATTTCCTGGCCCAGGCCAATACGACCTACACCGGTTCGGGCTTCATTACTTTCAAACCCTGGTCACAACGCAAGGGCTTTGAGCACTCGGTGCAAGGCGTGACGGATCGACTCTACCGGCTGCTCGCCTCGATCAAGGAAGCCAACATCATCATATTCGCCCCGCCGGCGATCCCGGGCATCGGCCAGGCCGGGGGCTTCGAGTTCATACTGGCGGATACTTCCGGCGGCAGTCTGGATGCCTTCAATAGCGCCATCCAGGACTTCATCGCACAGGCCAATCAGCGCAAAGAACTCACGCACGTCTCCACACAGTTCAATGATCGGGTACCGGAGATCGAATACGAGATCGACCGCGACCGGGCACGCGAACTCGGTATTCCGATCTCCGATATTTTCGGCGCGCTGCAGACGTTCCTCGGCGGCAACTACATCAATGACTTCAACCTCTTTGGGCGCACGTTCCGGGTCACGGCGGAAGCGGAGGCCACCGCGCGCACCTTGCCCGAAGCGGTCAACACGCTCTATGTGCGCACGCAAGCTGGCGACATGGTGCCGCTGTCCTCACTCGTGGCGATCAAACCGACGCGTGGTCCGGCCTACATCGAGCGCTACAACGTCTTTCGTGCCGTGACCATCAACGGCTCCCCGGCGCCGGGCTACAGTCAAGGGGATGCGATCAAGGTCATGGAACAGCTCGCGAAATCCTTGCCGCCTAACCTGACGTATTTCTGGACCGGCTCGGTCTTCCAACAGCAGCGGGCCGGCAGCCAGGCACCCTATATCTTTGCGATGGCGCTGGTATTCGTGTTCCTCGTGCTCGCCGCGCAGTATGAGAGCTGGATCGTGCCATTCGCGGTGATCCTGTGCATTCCATTCGCGGTGTTCGGCGCCTTTCTGGGCCTGACGATGCGCAGCATGGCCAACGACATTTACGCCCAGGTCGGGCTCGTCATGCTGATCGGCCTTGCGGCCAAGAATGCAATTCTGATCGTCGAATTCGCCCGGCTGTCGCACCAGCGCGGTCTGCCGTTGGTCGACGCGGCGATCGAAGGCGCTCGCCTGCGCCTGCGGCCGATCCTGATGACCTCCTTCGCCTTCATTCTGGGCGCATTGCCGCTGGCAATCGCGACCGGTGCGGGCGCTACTTCGCGCCAGGTGCTCGGCACGACCGTGGTATTCGGCATGACCGCCGCGACGCTGATCGGGATCTTCATCGTTCCGGTGTTCTACGTCGTGCTGCAGTCGCTCGTCGATCGCTTCTCCAAGCTCACGCCGCAGTCGCATCCGCCGCCGGCACCGCCGGCACCGGCGGCCCATGCAGGGCCTGGTCCGTGAAACGCCTGACGCTGCTGGCGGCCCTGTTGCCGATCGGCTGCGCGCTGGGGCCGAACTACCATCGACCGGCGCTCGATGTGCCGGGGAAGTACCGTGAAGCGGCGCCCCCGGCCGAGAGCGAGCCGATGGATGCGGCGTCAATGGGCGACAGCGGCTGGTGGCAGGTCTACTCGGATACGAACCTGCAGGCGTTGCTCGACACCGCGCTGAAGAACAACTTTGACGTCAAGACCGCGCTCGCGCGCATCGATGAGGCACGCGCCCAGCTCGGCTCGACACGCCTGTATTACTTGCCGCAGCTCTCTGTCGCCGCCGGAGCGGAGCGCGAGAAGGCTTCCGCGTACGCGGTTCTGCCCGGCGAGGCGCGGATTGCCAATGAGGCCCAGGTGCAGCTGCAGGCCTCCTGGCAGCTGGACATATGGGGACAGCTCAGGCGGATCAACGAGGCGGCGCGCGCGAACCTGCTGGGTTCGCGCTTCGGGCAGCGGGCCGTGCGCGTCACGCTCGTGGCGCAGGTGGCCGCGGCTTACTTCAATCTGCTGTCACTCGATAGCCAGCTGGAGATCACGCGGCGCACCGTGGGTACGCGCGAGAAGTTCGTCGAGCTCACGCACGCACAGCACGAACGCGGCTACGTCACCGGTCTGGATGTTGCCGCCGCCGAAGCCCAGCTCGCCGCCGCGCGCGCCAACATCCCGGACCTCGAGCGCCAGATCGCCGAGGACGAGGACATGATCAGCGTCCTGGAGGGCGAAAATCCCGCCGCCGTGACCCGTGCGCATTACGGGGAAGCGGTACCCGAAGCACCGCCGCGTCCTCCACCGGGGCTGCCATCGCAATTGCTCGAGCGCCGTCCGGACATACAGCAGGCCGAGGAGACGCTCGTAGCCGCCAACGCCGAAATCGGCGTCGCCAAGGCGGCGCTGTTTCCGAACATCTCTTTGACCGGCAGCGATGGCTCGTTGTCCGTGCCGTTCAATCATCTGTTCACGGCGCCCGCCGCGGAGTGGAGTGCGGGCGTCAGCTTGCTGCAGCCGCTGCTGAGCGTGCAGTCCAATCTCTACCAGGTCCAGGTGGCCGATGCGCGTAAACGCGAGGCGCTCTACCAATACGAGAAGATTGTGCAGGCCGCCTTCCAGGACGTCGCCGACGCACTGGTCGCCTACCAGAAATATGGGGAGTTTGAGCAGCGCGAAGCCGAGCAGGTCAATGCGCTGCGACGCTCGCGGGAAATCGCGTTCGCGCGCTATCGGATCGGCTATGCGTCGTACTTCGATGTGATCGACGCCGATCGGGATCTCTTCACCGCCGAGCTGCTGCTGGCCCAGGCCTACGGCAACAATCTGGGTGCGCTCGTGCACCTGTACTCGGCGCTGGGCGGCGGCTGGCAGGAGCAGCCCGCGACACTTCCGGCGGCACCAGCGGCAGCACCCGTACTGGTGAATCCAGCGGCGCCCAGCCCATGAATGATCAGGATCCCACTACCTGTTTCAGCTCTGTCCTGTTCTGTGCGTACAACAGCTCGGTGAACTGCTGTATCGACAACGGCTTGTTGAAATAAAAGCCCTGACACTCATCGCAGGCGTACTTGCGCAGGAAATCGGCCTGCTCTTTTGTCTCTACGCCCTGAGCCACGACGGTTGGGCTCAGGCTCTTTCCCATGGCGATGATGGCCGCCGTCACATCGCGGTCTTTGCCAGGCTTTGACACGTCCTGCATGAATGACTGGTCGATCTTGATCGTATCGAGCGGGAAGCGCTGCAAAGCGGCCAGCGAGGAATAACCCGCGCCAAAATTATCGATGGCGATGCGCATACCCAGGGCCTTGAGTCCCGTCAAAATGTGCAGCGTCTTGTTGATGTCATGGATCAGCAGGCTCTCGTGAATCTCCAGCTCGAGCAGCCCCGGGTGCATGCCAGTCGAGGCGAGTATCGAGGCCGCGTCGCGCAACAGGTGCTCATCGTAGAACTGGCGTGCGGTGAGATTCACGGCGATGCTCAAACGGGGCAGTCCCTGCCTTTGCCACGCCACGTTTTGCTGGCAGGCAGTCTGCAGCACCCATTTGCCGATGGGCACGATCAGACCGGTATCCTCGGCCACCGATATGAACTGCTTGGCCGGTACGATCCCCATTTCCGGGTGCCGCCAGCGCAGCAGCGCCTCTACACCCGTTATGCGGTCATTGCGAATGTCGCGCCTGGCCTGGTAGTAAAGCTCAAACTCATTACGCTCCAGTGCGCGCCTGAGGTTGGATTCCAAGGTGAGGCGCTCGAGCGAGTTCTCGTTGAGCCTCGCGCAATAGAATCGAAAATTGTTCTTGCCAGCTTCCTTGGCGTGATACATCGCGATGTCGGCGTTCTTCATCAGTGTACGCTCGTCGCGGCCGTCCAGTGGATACGTGCTGATGCCGATGCTCGCCGTCACATGGAATTCCTGGCCCATCAACACAAACGGCCTGGCGAGCACGGCCACGATCTTCTGCGCGACCGTGGCGGCATATTTCTCTTCCGTCAGCTCCGTCAACAGCAGCACGAATTCATCCCCGCCGAGGCGGGCAACCGTGTCGCTTTCCCGCACGCAACCCGTGAGCCTGCTCGCGACCTCACGCAGTAACTGATCACCGGCTTCGTGACCGATCGTATCGTTGATCAGTTTGAACTGGTCCAGATCGATGAATGCTACGGCCAGTTGTCGCTCGTGACGCTGGGCTTCACGGATGGCCTGGGTCAAGAGCCGGTTGAACAGGCTGCGATTGGGCAGTGCCGTGAGACTATCGTGATAAGCGAGGTGCTCGACGCGCAGCGCATAGGACAATTTGGCTTCGCTCTCGCGCTGTCTGGCCTGTGAGAGCTGCCAGCTCATGCGTCCGAGCGTCGCGCCGAGCAGCAGGATAAAGGCGCTGCCAAGCGCTGCGCGCCACAGAAACACGTCCCTGCTGTGAAGCGCGGCGGCCAATTGTTCGCGCTCGGACAAACCGGCAACCACCGCCAGGGGAAACTCGGCGAGCTGCTGTACGCCGGTGAAGCGTGTCACGCCATCCCAGCTGTTGACGGAAATCCAGACCACGGAATCATCCTGACCGCTGCGTACCGTTCTCGCATAATTAACGCTGTCGCCAGCGCTCACGCGCTCGCCCGTGCGTCTTGCGCGAAATACGCCGTCGGTTCCCAGCAGGCCCAGTACGCCGTTGTTGCCCAGGATCGCGGCATCGTAGGTGCTGACGAAATAGGCGGCGTCGACCTCGAGCACCACAGCGCCCGCTATAGCACCATCGGCGGCGTTGAGCGCCCGTCCGAACTGCAGGGTCCACTGATTCGGCGCTGCACCGGGGCGCGGTTGATTGATCCAAAGGGCGTCGCTGCGCAATCCCGCCGGCAATCCCGCCGGCAATCCCGGCGCAGTCGCAGCGTTCGTTGCGATCGGTCGGGTGCTGGCCACGATCTTGCCGTCGCGGTTGATGATGTTGATCACGAACAGCAGGTCCGAGGGCAGCATTGTCCTGTCCTTTAACTCGGACAGGGCCGCGTTGGCTGCGTTGGTGCCAGCGCCTTTGGACTCGTATTCAAACTTGATGAGCTTGAGCGTCTGATCGATCTGACTCAACGCGCGTACGGCCTGCGCCTCATAGGTGTTGACGACCTGGAGCGTCGTGGCGGCCGAGGCGCTTGTGGCGTTGCTGCGCTCCACTTTGATCAGATTGAAGGTAGCACTCCAGATCACGGCAAGAAGCAGAACGGTGATGAAGGGGAACAGAACGTAGGGCTCGGTCACCCGCGTCATCCACGCTCGCGTCCCTGTGGTCGGAGGCACCGCCAGGGCACGCCGGCGCGCCGTCTCGTCTGAAGGGATTCTTATTGTGCCGGTCATCGGATTCGGCGCCGCGCAGATGATGGGCCTTGCGCCACCGTCGCGCGTAATGCATCTGACATAGTCCCGTAGGCTGCACGAGCCTCAAGTGACTCGCTGTGACAGCAGTCGTATTTCGGCCGTACTGGCGGGCTGGCGGCCCAAACTGTGAACCCGGTCCGCCAGCGCTCGGATTGAAATATAATGCGCGAATCATGGCTACCGGCTGGGCAAAAGAAGGGGCGGTTCAGGAGCAAATTGACGCGACCGTCAAGGATGCGATCCAGCGTGCGAAGAGCCGTTTACCCGAAGGCCCCGGGCTAACTCATTGCGCCGAGTGCGGCGCGCAGATTGCCCGCGCGCGTCGAGCGGTGATCCCAGGCGTGCGCCTGTGCCTGGACTGTCAGAACGCCCGGGATCGGGAAGTCGATACGTTCAGCGGCTATAACAGGCGCGGGAGCAAAGACAGTCAACTGCGGTGAGCGCGCGCTTTATAAGCAAAATAGAGCTCGCTCGGCAGATCCGCGCTCACGTTGCAGCGCAGTTTTACGACGATTCGGGGCTTGCTCCCCGGGGCTGTGCGATCTACTCGCTGGCCGATCCACGCGATCTGCGTGATGTGCGCTACGTCGGGCGCACGAGTGTGCCGCAGCGCCGCTTCCTGCAGCATCTGAACACCGCCATGTTGTGGGTGCCCGACGAGATGCCCTGGTGGGTCAAAGCGCCAAAAATGCGCCCGCTATCGGCTTGGATCCGCGAGCTCTATCGGGACCAGCATCGATTGCCGGTCATGATCGTCACGGATTGGATCGCGACCCTGTCAGAGGCAAAAATCGCCGAACGCGCGCAGATCTACGATGGTCTGGGCAGACGGCTGCAATTACTCAACGTCGAAGCGCAGATACTCGGGCGGCAGATCCCATTACTTTAGCGACGTTAGCGCGGGCCCTGCGCCTCGGCGCGCCCAAAGGCCATCAGCGCGAATTCCTCGAACAACAGCTGCGCCGCCAGCAGACTCGTGTTCGTGGTCGGATCGTACTGCGGCGCGACCTCCACGACGTCGGCACCGATCACGCGCAGCCCCGCCAGTGAGCGTAGCAGGGCCAGGCCCTCGCGCGCTTCGAGCCCGCCGGCTTCAGGCGTGCCGGTTCCGGGCGCATAGGCGGGATCGAAGCCATCGACATCGACCGAGATATATATGGGCTCATCGCCGACCACCTTGCGCGCGAGCGCCGCGACCGCTTCGACGCCCATGCGCATGAAGTCTTCCATGTAGATGACCGTCATGCCCGAGGCGTGCGAGAACTCCCAGAACATGTTCGATGCGCCTCGAATCCCGATCTGGATCGTGCGCTGTGGATCCAGGACGCCATCGAGTACGGCAAGCCGAAATGGTCCGCCATGATGGAATTTCGAGCCATCGTAGGCGCCCATCGTGTCACAGTGCGCATCGATATGAACCAGGCCGACCGGCCCATCCTTGCCCAGAGCTTTGAGTATCGGGTAGGTAATAGAATGGTCGCCGCCGACCGATAACGGGCGCACGCCCTGGGCCTTCAGATCGCTGTAAAAGTGCTCGATGTCCTCCAGGGACTCCTCCAGGCTGTAGCGGCTGCGAAAGGGCACATCGCCGATGTCTGCCGCGCGCACGGCGCTTTTGGGCACGCCGCGAAAGGTCGGATGATACGGTCCGATGCGCTCGATATTGCGCACGGCGCGCGGCCCGAAGCGTGCACCGGAGCGGTTGGATACGCCTAGGTCCATGGGCACGCCAATCAGCGCGATGTCCAGACCAGCCGCGCTGGGCGCCTGCGGTAGATCCAGCAGGGTCGCTATGCCCGAATAGGGCAGCGCACGCTTGCCATCGCTGGATTTGACTTGACGCGCTGCGGCGACGAGTACCGGATCGTCGGCATCAAATGCCTGCCGATCGGTATAGCGCGCGCGCAGCTCTTTGAGTTTCGCTTCGTCCATAACGGTATACTAATACGTATGAACCCATCCGATTCACTGGCCCGGGCCGACATCGCCAACGAGCTGCATCCCTACGCGGACGCCCGCTTGCACGAGCGCATCGGACCGATCGTGATCGATCGTGGCGAGGGCATCTACGTCTACGACACGACTGGCAAGGAGTACATCGAGGGTATGGCCGGCCTCTGGTCGGTTGCTGTGGGCTTCAACGAGCCGCGCCTGGTGCAGGCCGCCGCCGCGCAGATGGCGAAGCTGCCCTACTACCACATGTTTGGTCACAAATCGCACGAGCCTGTGATCCGGCTCGCCGAGAAACTCGTGGCGATGACGCCGCCGCAACTCACGCGCGTGTTCTTCACCAACTCGGGCTCGGAGGCGGTCGATACCACGGTCAAGATGGTCTGGTATGCGAACAATGCGCTCGGGCGGCCGAAGAAAAAGAAATTCCTCGCACGACAGAAAGCCTATCACGGCATTACGGTGGCCTCGGGCAGCCTGACCGGGTTGCCGGGCAATCACCGTGATTTCGATCTGCCGGCGATTCCGGTGCGTCACCTGACCTGCCCGCATTTCTATCGCTTCGGCGCCGCTGGCGAAACTGAGGCGCAGTTCACGGCGCGACTGCTCGCGGAAGCAGAATCGGTGATCCTCGCGGAAGGGCCCGAGACGGTTGCCGCTTTCATCGGCGAGCCGCTCATGGGCGCCGGCGGCGTTATGCCGCCGCCCCAGGGCTACTGGCAAGGCATTGAGGCGCTGTGCCGCAAGTACGACATATTGCTGGTGGCCGATGAAGTCATTAACGGCTTTGGTCGGCTCGGCAGCAGCTTCGGCGCCGTGCACTATGGTTTCAAGCCCGACCTCATGGTGGTCTCGAAGCAGATAACCTCGTCTTACGCGCCGCTGGCCGCGGTTTTGTTTACGGAAGCCGTCTATGGCGCGATCGCCGATAACAGCGCGAAGATCGGCACCTTCGGTCACGGTTTTACGACCTCCGGCCACCCGTTGGCCATGGCGGTAGCGCTCGAGAACCTCAAGATCATCGAGGAGCGCGACCTTATGGGTCAGGCGGCGCGTGTGGGTGCGTTCATGCAAAAGGAGTTGCGCAAGCTCGCCTCGCATCCGCTGGTCGGCGAGGTGCGCGGCGAGGGCTTGATTGCGGGCCTCGAACTGGTCGAGGACAAGAGCTCCAAACGCTCGTTCGACCCGCAATTGAAAGTCGGCCTCAAGGCATTTACTCTCGCACAGCGCAATGGCTTGGTCGTGCGGGCGATTGGCGACACGATCGCACTGTGCCCGCCGCTGATCATTACCGAGGCACAGGTGCAAGAGGTGATCGCGCGGCTCAAGACGACACTGGATCAAACGGCCGCGGCCCTCAGCGCCGACGGCAAACTAGAAAAGCGCTACGCGTAAGCGCGCGAGACCAGCTCGCGAGCTAATCGCGCTGCTCGGGGCGAATCTTCCCCTGCGCCTCTTTGAGACGCCAGGCCTGATCAATCACGAACGAATGCAGGGCCTGCGCGTCGGCCGCCGACAATACGTCGTCGAAACGGCCCATGCCTTTGCCCTGGTAAGCACCGCCGAGCACGATGTCGCCGAAGAGCGCATGCGTGGCCGCGCTCATGTATCGAAGGTCAGGAAAATTCCCGCGAGCCATCAGATGACACCGCGAGCAGTAGCGATTGAATAGCACTTCGCCAGCCGCGATCTGTACGGCGTCGGCAGGCCGCGCCGGCGGCTCGGGCAGCGCTGGTTCGGTGTAGAGCGCGGGCAATGATGGCGCGGGTCCGCCTACTTTAAGCGCGATGACACGGCCCTCGTTGCCGTAGCGATAGTCCGCGGATTGCGGATCCAGCGCCGCGCCTGCCGTGACCTGACCGCCGCCATAGCCCGCAACGATCGCAACGTACTGCACGCCGTTGACGCGATAGGTTATCGGCGCCGCCATCATTGATGTGCCGAGCGCAATGGTTGCGAGCCGCGCTCCGGTATCGGCCGAGTAGGCATTGAGATTGCCGCTCGCATCGCCCTGAATCACGAGGCCGCCGGCGGTTGCGAGCACGCCGCCGTCCCAGCTCGATGCGGTCTGTGCTTCCCAGACGATGCGGTGTTGCGCGACGTTCCAGGCGCGCAGAAAGCCGCGCGAGGCCATGTTGGTTTTCAACCCGTTCGCGAGCTGCGTGATCGGCGGCAGCTCGCCGTATAAGGAGCTCATGGCTTTCGGATCCCACTGTTCGGGCGCGAAAGCGGGCGTCGTGAATTGACCCTGAACGAGCCCGGCCCTGCGATGGCTCGACTCCACCAGCACGTTGCCGGCCTCAATCACCGGAATAAACGTCAAGCCTCGTTCCGGATCGTAGGCCATGGGCTGCCAGCTGTGCGCGCCGGCCTCCGAGGGAAACACGAGTACCGGCCGCTGTTCGTAGTCGGCGTGCGGATCGGCCAAGGGCTTACCTGTCTTGGCGTCAATGCCGCGCGTCCAGCTGACGAAGGCGAAGTTATGCGCGGACAAAAGCTCGCCCGTACGCCGGTCGAGCACATAGTAGAAACCATTCTTCGGGGCCTGCATGAGCACTGGGCGACGCCGCCCGTCGAGCTCGACATCCGCCAATATGATTTTCTGTGTGCTGTCGTAATCCCATCGATCCCCTGGCGTCGTCTGGTAATACCAGGCCATCGAGCCATCATCGGCATGAATGGCAATGATCGCGGCGGTGTAGAGTTGATCACCGCCGTGCAATCCGCCCAGGTGCACGTTGTAAGGCGCAGCATTCGCGGTGCCGATGTAGATGAGCTTCAGCGCCGGGTCATAGGCCATGCCGTCCCAGACCGTGCCGCCAATCCCATCGTTCCATCGATGGCGCGGATCCCAGGTCTTTACGGCTGCCTGAAGATGCGGCTGATCCTGCGGGCCTTCGGCCGGATTGCGCGGCACCGTGAAGAATCGCCACCGCAACGCCCCGCTCTGCCGATCGAAGGCGGTTATATAACCACGCACGCCGGCGAAATCAGCCCCGGCACTCCCGATGATGATCAGATCGCCCGCCAGTAGCGGTGCGCCGGTGATCGTATAGGGTGTGTGCTGCGAGCGCTCGGGCAGCGTATCCACCTTCCAGATCAATTGGCCGGTGCGCGCATCGATCGCATGCAGCCAGCCATCGAGCGCGCCCACGTATAGCCGCCCTTCAAATGCCACGAGGCCGCGATTGACTGCATCACAACAGGCATATCGCGCCCACTGGCCATCGATATGAGGGTCATAGGTCCAGAGTTCCTTGCCGCTCGCCGCATCGAGCGCGTAAACGCGTCCAAAGGTGCTGCTCACATACATGACGCCATCGATCACGAGCGGCGTGGACTCCTGCCCGCGCGTGCTGCCGAGGTGATAATCCCAGGCAAAGCCAAGCTGGCCCACATTGCCCGTATTGATGTCCTTCAGCGGCGAATAGTAAGTGCCGTTCGCATCACGGCCCGCGGCCAGCCATTGATCCGGCTCTGCGGCCGCGAGCCGCGAGGCGCTCACGTCAGCCGCCTTGACGGGCGGCTGCTGCGCGGCCGTCGGCGTCGTATTCTTCTGTTGACAGGCGCACAGCGCGGCTATCATCGCGACCGTGAGCGCCAGGCGCGCACATTTAATGCGCGTATCTAATCCCCGTTTTGCCATCACGTTTTCCTCAATGCATGAGCGGCTCAACGCATCAGCGGCTCGATGAGCTGCGCGTCGTCGTTCTTTGGAGTGTTGACTCTTGAGCTGACCGGCCAAGCCACCATCGAGTCGGAAGGATAAGGCTTCAGGGCTGCGCGCGCCTGATCGATAGGGCCATTCAGCCACGCCTCGATATCCTGGCTCTGCAGGATCGCCGGCATGCGCTGCTTGGCGTTATGGATCTCGGCCAGCAATGGATTGGGTGGCATCGTGATGATCGTGCAGCTCTCAATCACGCTGCCATCGTCGGCACGCGATGCATCCCAGAGGCCGGCCAAACCGAATACCGGCTGATCGGCGCAGGTGATATAGAAAGCCGTCTTGCTGCGATCCTCATTGACATGCCACTCGTAGAATCCGGTGGCCGGAAGGATGCAGCGCTGGCCTCGTGTCCACGGACCACGCCAGCTGGGATTAACCCCTAATTTCTCAATCGCGGCGTTGATCGTCGAGTACCGGGGTGGCACGCCCCTGGCGAAGTAGGGCACGAGGCCCCAGCGCAACCTGACACCTTCGCGCTCGCCATCGCTCATGCGCACGACGGGTACGGGCTGCGACGGCGCCACGTTATATGAGCGCAGAAATTCCCATTCGATCTTGTGCACCCGGAAAATGCGCTCGGCCTCAGCCTCCTCCGGTGTCACGTAGCGCCCGCACATGGTCTGCCTTAGATTGTAGCTCCGGCCACATTACTGTATAGATATACAGTACAGCTTGCGAGACCATCTCGCAATGGCCACTCGCGCATTTCGCTGTCCGCTCTGCGGCGGCGGGCTTTTCCGCTCCGTCGTCGTGCCCCGAGCGGATGGATCGCAATACCTGACCTGCTTTTATGAATGTGCCGGCTGCAGTGTCATGTTCATCGATCCGAGCGCCTTCAACGCCAATGAACCCGGACCGCCCAGCAGCGCCGGGGTCAAGCTGCCGCCGGCATCCCCGTCGATGTCGCTCGAGAACTATGGCAAACGCGATCGCGACTAATCCTCGTGCTGGTGATTGGCCAGATTGGACTCACGCAGATCCAGCTCCCGCTCGAGCCGGCGTCGACCTTCATCCTTCAACGTGCCCTCACGATACAGCTCATTGACGCGGGCTCGCTCGGCTGCGATCAGGGCCAGGTAGATCTCATCAGCGAGCGCGGTTGCGTGCTCAGGATTGGCTTGGCGGGGCGCGCGCTCAAAATGCTTCAGACGATCCCGCAGCTCTGATCGAAGGGGTCGGACGATCTCATCGGGCAACTCTCGCTCGACGGCGAGCGCGCTGAGGCGCTCGATCGCCGCCTCGATACCCTGTCGGCGCGCGACGAGCTCCTCTGCCCTGTCGGCGTGCAGCTCGCGCTCACCGGCATTGGCCAGGCCGAGCACCCGGATGATCGCCGGCAGCATCAAGCCCTGGCCCACGAGTGTGACCAGGATAACCGCAAAGGTCAGAAAGAGAATCAGATCGCGACCCGGGAATGGCTGACCATCGTCCAGCGTGAGCGGGATCGCAAGTGCCGCGGCCAGAGACACGATCCCGCGCACGCCGGTGAATCCGAGCACGATCGGCCACTGCCAGGGCGGCGATGGATCCCTGTGTGCTATCGCGGGTACGAGCCAGCGCGGAAGGTACGTTGCAGGGAAAATCCATATAAAGCGCGCGACGATCACTACCGCGCAGACAACGATGGCCGAGCCCGCCAGTACGGACGCCGAATAGTGACCACCCAAGCCCAGAGCTAAGGTGCGCGCCTGTAGCCCGGTCAGCAGGAACACGATGCCCTCGACCATGTACACGAGCACGTCCCAGAAAAAGATTCCCTGCAGCCGCGTCGTGGCGCTGATGATGTCCGGGCCGTTCCAGCTCACATAGAGCCCGGTCACGACTGTGGCCAGAACGCCCGAGCCGCCCAGATGCTCCGGCGGCCAATAGGCAACGAAGGGCGTCAATACCGAGAGCACAATCTCAACTTGCGCATCCGCAACCCAGCGACGCAGGCGCAACATCAGCCAGCCGATCGCAAGACCCCATAGCACCTCGGCGCCGATGATGAGCACAAACATTCCGGCGGCCTTATTTAATGAAAATGCCCCGGCGCTCACGGCCACTATGGCGAATCGATAGAGGATCAGTGCTGTCGCATCATTCGCGAGTCCCTCGCCCTCCAGAATGACGAGGATTCGCCGCGGCAAGCCCAATCTGCGCGCGACCGACAAGGGTGCTACGGCATCCGGCGGCGAAACAATCGCACCCAGCACGAAGCCGACAGGCCAGGAAAAACCCAGGAGCCAATGCGTTGCGGCCGCGGCAGCTACGGTCGTGAAAAGCACACAACCGATCGCAAGTAATGAAATCGGCCGCAAATTGAAGCGAAACTCCTTCCAGCTCATCGCGACCGCGGAGGAATAGATCAGCGGCGGCAATACCAGCAACAGCACGAGCTCTGGAGCGAGCCGTATGATCGGCAGCCCCGGAATCAGCGCGAGCGCCACACCGGTCAGCACCAGAAGAATGGCCGGCGGAATCTTCGAGCGTTTTGATACGACGCCGACCGCAGCCAGTGCGATCAGCAGGAACAGCAGGATCTCGATTTCGCGCGTGATCACAAGTGAGCCGTTTATAAGTGAGCCGTCTTACCGGGTCGCGACGATGAACAGTCTTGGAAATGGTAGCAGCACGGTGCCGTCCGCCAATGCCGGGTAGGCATCTCTTATCACAGCCGTGTAGCGCTCTAGATAGGCCGCTCGCTCCTGCTCATTGAGCGGCTCGAGAAATGGCCGCAGACCGCTGCCCTTGAACCACTCGACTACGGCGGCGGCCCCACCGGCGAGCGGGTGATGATAAATCGTGCGCCACACATCCACTCTGCCGCAACTGGCTCGCAATATCCCGTAATACCAGTCGGCACTGGCCATGCGAGTTCGTTTGGTCGCGGCGGCAGCGAGCTTGCCGGCCCACAGCCCGTCGACGGCTATCTCGCGCATGAGGCGGTGTGCCGGCTCATCCAGGTTGTCCGGCATCTGTACGGCGAGACTGCCGCCTGGGGTGAGTTTCATCACCAGCGATGGAAACAATGTGTCATGCGCAGTGACCCACTGCAGGACCGCATTGGCGAGGATCACGTCGAACGGACCGGGCTCATCCCAGGATTCGACGCTGATGAGCTCGAAACGAACCTGGGGCAGCCGCGCTCGTGCCGCCTCGATCATGTCGGGCGAGCTGTCCAGAGCGGTGACGATGGCGTCGGGAAAGCGCGCGGCCAGCAGCTCGGTCGAATTGCCGGGGCCGCAGCCGATATCCACCACGCGCCGTGCCTGGATTGGCGGTACCGCCGCCAGTAAATCGCGCGCTGCCCGCGTACGCTCATCTTCGAAGGCTACATATTGCCTTGCAGACCAACTCATCGCTCGCCTCGCATTACCGGAAAGAACCAGATAGCCTTGGACGCATAACTATAAGACGATTTGGCTATTCAGCATGAACGGTATGGTGACCGAACGCAGCGTGCGCTGGCCCGGCTATTACACGGTCGTGCTGCTGCTTAGCGCGGCAGTATTTATTTCCTATATCGATCGCACCAACATCTCGGTCGCGGCGATAGCCATGCAGGGGCAGTTCGGCTGGAACGAGACTCAGAAAGGCCTCGTACTGTCGTCGTTTTTCATCGGCTATCTGCCATTGATGATCGTCAGCGGCACGATGGCCAATCGCTACGGCGGCAGAATCGTACTGGGTCTGGCGGTCATCTGGTGGTCGCTGTTCACGGCGCTGACCCCGCCGGCCGCGCTGATCTCACTGCCGGCTCTGCTGTGCGCGCGCATTGCGCTGGGTCTGGGCGAGGCGGCCGTCTATCCGTCCGCATTCAACCTGATCGGGCGCTGGGTGCCGCCCCTGAATCGCTCGCGCGCTTGCGCGCTGATGACCAGCGGCGGTGCCTTGGGCACCGTGATCGCGCTCCCCGTGTCCGGCTGGCTCGTAAATGACTACGGCTGGTCGATGCCGTTTTACGCCTTTGGGGTGGTCGGTCTACTCTGGGCCGCTTTCTGGTTCGCGCGTGTGCGCGGCGACTCTGCCGTTGAGGGCGACTTTGCCGTTGAGGCTGGGCAGCCGGCTGCGCACGCTCTGATCCCGTGGCGCGCGTTGCTGAGCTCACGAGCGGTCTGGGCAATCATCGTCGGGCATTTCTGCTACAACTGGTGCGCTTATGTGCTGCTGGCGTGGCTACCCAGCTACTTCAAGAGCACCTTCGGCGTCACGGTCGTGAACGCCGGCATGTTTTCGGCCGGCCCATGGCTCGTCGTCTTCCTGATGGCCAACGCGGCGGGCTATTTTGCTGACTATCTGCTGCGTGCGGGATACCGTGCGACGCTCGTGCGCAAGCTCGTGCAAACGGGCGGACTCACGGGGGCAGGAATCTTCCTGTTGCTACTGCCGGGAACAGCCTCGGTCACGACCGCAGTGATCCTCATGTGCATTGCCGCCGGATTGCTCGCCCTGTGCCAGGCCGGATTTGTGCCCAACTGCCTCGACGTTGCTCCGCGCCACGCCGACGTGCTCTATGGCATCAGCAATACCTTTGCGACGCTGCCGGGACTGTTCGGGGTATTTGTTACCGGGTGGCTCGTCGATCGCACGGGCAGCTTTGCCGCGGCACTGGTCCTGACCGCCGGTATCGCGATGTTCGGCGCGCTTTTTTACTTGATATTTGCATCGGGCGAGCGCCAGATCGGTTGAGCCTGGGGAGTTATTTTGCGTGCCAGCCAATACGTCGCCTCAGTCCAGCGCTGACCTGAGCACATCGGCGCTCTCGCGGCTGCCGCGTCCGCCGATCGTCGTCGTGATGGGCGTAGCGGGCTCGGGCAAGACGACGATCGCACAGCTGCTGGCCAAGCGCTTGGGCTGTGCGCTCCTGGAGGGCGACAGCCTGCACTCGGCCGAGAATATCAGGCGCATGGCCGCTGGCATTGCGCTCACGGATGAGGACCGGCACGACTGGCTCATTGCGATCGCCGAGCGCATTGCCAACGCTGCCCATAACGGCGAAGCCTTGGTTGTCACCTGCTCGGCCCTGAAGCGACGCTATCGCGAGATGCTACGCGGCGATGTCGCTCATCTGGTCTTCGTCTATTTGAGCGGCGACAAATCGTTGGTTGAAGCCCGCGTGAATGAGCGTCACAATCATTTCATGCCCGGCTCGCTGGTTGAGAGCCAATTTGCGGCCCTCGAGGTCCCGCTCGCGGATGAGCCGGTTATCTACTGCAATATTGAGCTGACCCCACAGGTCATCGTCGAATCCATACTCGAGCAGTTGCCGCGCACGATGCAGTGGGCGATTTCAACCTTCGCGTAGCGCCTCGAGCGTCTCCTGGACGACTGCGCCGGGCTGCTGCGCCGGGGCTTTGAAATACGCCATACCGGCACTTAGATAGCGACGTCGCCATTGCGCATCTTCCAGGCTCGCGTAGTTCTCGAACACGGCCTCGGCGAATTTGTAATCGTGAGCCTCATCGGCGTGATAAACGACGTGATGCCGAGCCATGCCGATCAGTGCCTGCGGATCACCGCCATTCTCTAGATAACCGAGTGCCTTTCCGGCCGCCAGCGAGCGCCGACCCGCCGAGACCTCGGTATATATCTCGTCGATTGCATCAACGCCTGAGCCATGAAGTGGCACCGGCTGAAGCGCATCGAGCTGGAAATGCGTTGCGCCTGCCGTGAACTGGCGGAACATGGCAATGAAAGCCGCACATTGCAGCAATAGCATCTGCTGGGTCGGTTCATCACGGCAGAACCGATAGGCGTAGTGAAGCGCGTTCGCCGTGGTCTGCGCATGCACGGTCAGGATGCCCGGTTGTGTCACGACGAGCTCTGCGGCGGTATTGAAGAGCACCTGCCAGAGCGCGTCTGGCGAAAGGCCTGATCGCAGCATCGTGACGATTGCGCCGCCTGCCTGCTCTTCCGATAGGCGATAAAGCGCTGAGCGCAGCTCCGAGCGTGCGGCCGGATCATTGCGCCCCTGCTTCCAGTCAGCTGGAATCTCGTGCAGCCGCTTCTGGTTTATCCGCCAGGGCCTGTCAGGTTGAAGGTCATGAGCGCCTGGATTGGCATCCGTATCGCTGTTTTGTAGCGCCGCGACCGTGGAGCGCAGGATGGCTTCACGTTGGCTTGGATCCAGAAATCCAATAAGAGCATGGGCGTTGGCCACGCTAATCGCTTTGTGACCGATGTCTCGCAGGTCGCGCGCGCCATAAGCAAACAGCAGCGAGAAGATCTCGTCCATCGGGACGAGCCGAGCGTAATCCGCAATCGCTGCGTCAGCAGCATCGTGATCCCAATGCTCCAGCGCTGCGAGCAGCCTGGTGCGGGCCGCCTGGGCGCTACCTGCTGGCGCGCCGCCGGCTCGAGGCTGCAGCTGCCAACCCGAGCGCGCTTGTTCCTGGGCCTGCGCATCTTTGAAATAATCGGCAGCCCAGATGATCGGCAGCCATCGCTCGGCCGACGACGCCTTTGACGATCCCTGTTGCGTGCTGATATTAATCGCGCGCATGACCATGACCGAGTGGTATTTGAAACCCACGACCGGGTACGGCTGAACGTTGCGCGCCGCCGCCCAGAATAGGGTGGCGAGCAGCTCCTCATAACGAAGGCCAGATTGAATCCTCCGCGCGAGTGCGCGCGGCAGATGCTCGCGTGGCGAGTCTTCCAATAGTTTGAGCAAGGCGGTTGAGGTCTGATCCGTATTGGCCTGACCAAGCCGGCTGGTCAGGCCTGCACCGGTCACGCCGGCCGCCTGTATGAACTTGCGTCGGTTCATGGCAAGCACGCTGAGTTGTGGCATGACTGTACTCCAAATCAGGCTGCCCAGCGCAGTACGGGCGGGTCACGCGGCTTGCGGTGGTTACCTATCGTGCCGACAATGCCGCCCATGCTGCGGTAGACGCGCAAACAGGGAGAGCATCAAATGAATGCCAGCGAGGACAAGCAACCCAGCGACGGCTTATCAGTGGCTTTGGCGCTGGTGACCCGCATAGTCTCGGCCTTCAGCTCAATCATTGAAGGGCGCATTGGGCAGGTGGCTGCCTTGGAACGTCGAGAGATCCAGCGCGCGGCCAGCGTGTTTGCGTTTGCGTTTACCGCCGCGGTATTCGCCTGCGCTGCGGCCGGTTTTGCCGCGTACGCGGTGCTGACGGCACTGAGCGAGGAGCATCGTGCAGCCGGTTGTGCCTGCATCGCAGTGGGCTTCGCGCTGCTTACGGCGCTCGCTGTATTTCTGGCCCGAGGCGGCACTCGGACCGGCTAGTAATAACCGGCGGCCCCGGCAGGCGTAAGCATCAACACTTTCGGACCGTTTGCAGTACGCGGTACCTGGCAGCGGAATTTGGCTGGCTTTACGACCAGAAGATCGCAACTGAGCTCGTCAAGAATGCGTTCGGCGGTATTACCGATGAGCAGCCGCCTGTAACCGGAACGCGAAACGGCGCCCATGACGACGATGGCGCTGTTGCTCTGTTGCGCCGCCTGGGCAATGGCGTGGACGGGATCGCTCGCAATCAAATACCGGCGCGATGCCGCGATTCGTGTGCCGCGGAGCGCTCGCGTCAAGCTAGCCTGGGCAGAGCGCAGCGCCAATCGTTGCATTTTCGCTTCCATTTTTTTGAAAAGATGCGGCGTCATTAGCCCCGACTTGATCGCCTCGCGCGGGACCGCGCCCAATACGCTACCGATGGGCGCACGTGCATAAGCGTGCACCGCGTTCAGCTTGCCGTGCAGCGCTTCGCTGATCGTGCGTGCCGTGCGCAAGATCTCCTTATCAAGCAGTAATGGTTTCGCGTGCGTATGCGCGGGATCGATGGCGGCAAGCACAGCTGGATGACGGTACGGGTGTGGATTCTTGACCAGCAGGACCGGTGTCGGGCTCTGGCGCACGAGTTCCCAGTCGGTCAAGCGCAGCAGCCAGGGTGCCGTATGCCGACCCGAATGCCGGGACGCAATGATGAGGTCGGCCTTGCCACGCAGCGCTTGACGAATGATGGCTTCGTGGCTCGGAAAATCCCATTCAGCTGTCACGGTCACTCGGATGCTGTGTTTGCGCAGTTGCTCGGCGATGACCTCAAGTCTGGCCAAAGCGTTCCGTCGCAGATCATGCTCGAGGCCCTCAAGGCTTTGATCGGCGAGACCGGATACGTCTGCGTACAATGGCGTTGCCAGCGCATGGAAAAGCTGCACCTTTGCGTTGCAGGCACGGGCAATCTGTGCGGCTTTAAGTACGGCGGGGTATGAAGTCGCCTGAGTATCCTTTACGGCGACGAGGATGCGGCGAATGGTAGACATTGAGGTTCTCCTGGACGTCAAAATGCCCACATGCAGCGGCAACTTGTGCAGCTGACACTCTAACGGAATGCGGCATCTATACCTACTAAACTAGGCTGCAGGGAGGCTTTCGGATGCTTGCAGGCATGGAACCGATTGAACTTGCGGGCCGGCTCGGCTTGGCGCTCGCGATGGCGATATTCATCGGCGTAGCCTTTGAAGAGATCTACAAGCGCGACGCGCCGAGTAATCCAGGCGGGATTCGGACCTTTCCGATGCTGGCGCTCCTGGGCAGCATGCTGTTTTTGCTCGAACCCAAGTCGATGCTGGCGTTTATCGTCGGTATACCCGGCGTCGCCGCCTGGCTTTACGCTCGTATCCGCGCCGCGCCTGTCGACCAGATCGATCCGTCCAGTCTGGTGATCCCAACGGCTAATCTTCTTGCGTACTCGCTCGGACCGATAGCCATTACTCAGCCACCCTGGGTCATTGTGGCCGCCTCGGTGACAGCAGTGCTGCTGCTCGAGGGTCGTGAGGCGCTGCATGCGCTGGTTCGCACGGTGCCGCGCGAGGAAGTCTTCACGCTCGGTAAGTTTCTTATTCTGGTCGGCCTGATTCTGCCGTTGGTACCCAATCACCCGGTCGTCAGCTGGACACCGATCACGCCGCTACAGGCGTGGCTGGCGCTGGTGGCCATTTCGACGCTCTCATATATCAGCTATCTGCTGCAGCGATATGTTCCTAAGACGGGGTCCCTGCTACCCGCGGTTCTCGGTGGAATCTACTCCTCGACCGCGACCACGGTGGCTCTGGCTCGTCAGCAGAAGCAATCTGGCGTGCCCGACTCGCGATTGTCGGCCGGCATTGTCACGGCCACGAGCATCATGTATTTGCGCATCGGTATCGTGGTTGCGATCTTTGACGCGCAATTGGCCCTTTTGCTGCTACCGGCGTTGATGGGTTTATTCCTTGTGGGGGCTGTGCTGGCAGCCTTCGAGTGGAATCGGCGTTCGACGAGTACGCCGAGCAAGGCGTTGCCTGCGACGAATCCACTGCAGCTGCCGACTGCGGTCACGTTCGCGGTCATGTTTGTCATTGTCACGCTCGCTTCCGCCTGGGTGCGTGCCCGCTATGGTCAAACTGGTGTGCTAGGCCTTGCGGCCATTGCCGGCGCCACCGACGTCGATCCATTCGTGCTGAGCCTCGCGCAAGGCAGTGTTACGGGCATGACGCCTCACGCCCTGGCCGCGGCTATTTTGATTGCAGCCGCATCCAACAATGCCCTCAAGGCTCTCTACGCGGTGCTGTTCGGCAGCCTGAAAGCCTGCGGGCGCCCCGCAGTGCTATTGCTGGCTCTGGCTGTCTTGGGAATTGCGGTGGCTGCGAGTTATTTACGCTGAGGCCGCGTTGGATTCAGGGTGGTTCGCGGCCAGCAGCACGCGACAGATAATCAGCCACACCTTCAAAGTCTGCTCGCTCGAAGCGCGCCAACCGACGTATATGCGCGCGCGAGAAGTTCGGTCGACGCCCGTCCACCGCATCATGCATCTGGCGCAACAGGTATCCGTAGTGCTGACCCGCGAGCCGCGGATAGCCTCGGGTATTGTCGCCCTCGCCCGCAGCTCCATGACAGGAGGCGCAGGAGCGTGCGTAAAGCCTCGAGCCAGTACTGACATGCTCGCCGCTGCCTACCCCCGGGCTCTGTACTGGCGGCAGGTGGTTGATGTAGGCGGCGACATCGGCGACATCCTGCGCGTCACCGAGGTTGTGGTTATCAGAGTAATGCTCCATGAGCGCGTCCCAGCGCTTGTCGTGACGGAAATCGACCAACTGCGCGACGAGCACGCGCAGGTGCTGGCCGGCGATCGCCGGAATCCGTCCGTCTGCTGTCCCGCCGCCGTAAGCGCCGTGGCAGGTGGCGCAGGTGACAAACAGATGCTCACCGTGCACTGCGTCCGGCTGCATGCTCACGACGGATTCAAATTCCTGGCGAGCACCCGAGGCGCCCTGTGCGATTGATGCGAAAGCGAGAGCGCATAGCCAGGCGGCTGCCGCTCGTATCATGAGATATTTGTCCGATCGGCCGGCCGTTCGGCTGCGCTCTTGTCCGCATCGAGTTCAAACCACATGGCATTGAGTATCGCGAAGGCGCAGGCCAGGCCCAGTCCCAATGTCCAGCTGAAATACCACATGACTGGCTCCTCAATAATTGCCGTCAGGGTTGGACTGAATTTGCCCGGCAGTAACCGGACCGCGTATGACGTAGTAGACCCACGAGGTGTAGGCTAGCACGATCGGTAGAAACACGATCACGGCGATCAGCATGATGCCGAGTGTGCGGTGACTGCTGGAGGCATCCCAGATCGTCAGACTGCTGGCCGGATACGACGATGAGGGCAGTAGGAACGGAAACAGACTCACGCCCACGCTGCCTATCACGCCGACGATCCCGAGGCTGCTGAGGGCAAAGGCCACATAACGATGCCTGATCCGGGAAAAAGCCGCAACCAACAAGGGCGCGCCTAGGCCCAGAGCGGGCAGCAGCATCGTTGTGGGCCAGCGCTGATAGTTCTTGAGCCAGGCCCCGGCCGATAGTGCGGCGGATTTCGTCAACGGATCGGGTGTGCCACCAGGAGCCGCGCCGCCGGTAATGATCATGCCGTAGCCGCTGCGCCACAGCCAAATGCCGGCGAGCGCATAAAAGGCAGTCCATATAAGCGCGCCGCTGCGCGCGACCGACCGCGCCCTGCCCGCCACGGGCTCATCCGCTTTGATCGCCAGATACAGTGCGCCGTGGGTTGACAGCATCGCAATGCTGAGCAAGCCACTCAGCAGTGCAAAGGGATTGAGCAGGTGAAACAGTCCGAACGCGTATGAGGCACGCATTTCCGAGTCGAAGCTGAACGGTACACCTTCGAGGAGGTTGCACATTGCAACCCCAAATACCAATGCGGGCACGAGACCACTGATGAAAAGTGCCCAGTCCCAGATGCTGCGCCAGCGCTCTTCGGGCATCTTGCTGCGCACTGTGATTCCCATTGGGCGGATAATCAGCGCCGCGAGCACCAACAGCATGGCCGGATAGAAGCCCGAGAAACTGGTCGCGTACAGCGCAGGCCACGCCGCAAAGATCGCACCACCACCCAGGATCAGCCAGACCTGATTGCCTTCCCATACCGGTCCCACGGTGTTGATGATGATGCGCCGCTCGGAGTCGTTGCGTCCCAAGAAAGGCAACAGCATCACGACACCCAGATCAAACCCGTCCATGATGGCAAATCCAATCAGCAGTACGCCAAGCAGCAGCCACCAGATGACCTTCAGTGTTGCGAAATCAAGCATGGACGACCCGACTCGGCTCGGTCGGACCCAGGCGGATGTATTTGACGAGCAGGAACACGTCGATGACGGCCAGTACCGAATAGAACAGCGCGAACCCGCATAGGCTCAAGACTACGTTGGTCGTCGCTATCGGTGAGACCGCGAGGAAGGTCGGCAGCACCCCTACAATGGCCCAGGGCTGGCGTCCGTATTCAGCTACCAACCAGCCCAGTTCCGCTGCAATCCACGGCGTCGGCAGACTCCAAAAAGCGAGCATCAGGAACCGCGGCTGCGCGTCGATGCGACGGCGCGTCAGCTCGAAAAAGCCGTACGCGAACAGGCCAATGAAAAACAGGCCCAGACCGACCATGATCCGAAAGCCCCAGAAGAGCCAGCCGACTGAGGGCACCGTGCTCCAGGCCGCCCGATCGATCTGTGCAGGGGTGGCCTGCGCGGGGTTCGATACATATCGGCGCAGTAGCAACGCATAGCCCAGATCATTGACGTGACTGTCCAGCACGGTTCGGGCCGCCGCGTTCCCGGGATCGGCGCGTAGTGATTGCAATGCCGTATAGGCCGGTATGCCGTTTTCAATGCGAATGCGAGTGTCCGCGACCAGTTCAAAGATTCCCGGGACCGGCTTATCGAGCGAGCGCGTAGCAATCAGCCCCAGCAGCCACGGCACCTTGATCTGGGCATTCGTGGTCCTGTTTGCCGCATCGGGCAGACCAAAGATCATGAATGAGGCTGGCGCCGGCTCCGTGTGCCACATGCTCTCGATCGCCGCGATCTTCATCTTCTGGTCCTGACCGGCGGTGTAACCGCTCTCATCACCGAGTACCACCACCGAGAGCGCCGAGGCCAGCCCGAAGCTCACTGCGACCGTTGCGGATCGCCGAGCGAACTCGGTGTGGCGCCCTTTGAGCAGGAACCAGGCGCTGATTGCCAACACGAACACCGCTCCGGTCACGTAGCCGGCGCTGACCGTATGCACGAATTTGGATTGCGCCACCGGATTGAAGATTACGGCGCCAATCGACTGCAGTTCCATGCGCATCGAGTCCGGGTTGAATTTCGCTCCGACCGGATTTTGCATCCACGCATTGGCGATCAATATCCAAAGCGCGGACAGGTTGCTGCCGATCGCCACCAGCCAGGTGACAATCAGATGTTGGAGCCTGGACAGGCGCTGCCAGCCGAAGAAGAATAGACCGACGAATGTCGCCTCGAGGAAAAATGCCATCAGCCCTTCGATGGCAAGTGGCACGCCGAAGATGTCGCCGACATAGTGCGAGTAGTAGGCCCAGTTGGTGCCAAACTGGAACTCCATCGTGATGCCGGTGGCCACGCCCATGGCGAAATTGATGCCGAATAGCGTGCCCCAGAATTTTGTCATGTCGCGCCAGATCGTGCGACCGGTCATCACGAACACACTTTCCATGATCGCGAGCAGGACGGAGAGCCCGAGCGTCAGAGGCACGAACAAAAAGTGGTACATCGCCGTCATGGCGAACTGCAATCGCGAGAGCTCCAGCAGGGTCGGGTCAGTCACGCTCGCGCCTCAGGGCTGCGAAGAGTGTCCGGCGACCGCGGCGGCCGTCGCCGCCGAATCATTCGCGGGATGAAATACCGGACGGGAGAAAAGAACGCATAAGGCCAGCAGCAGCAGGATCTTGATGCCCATCGCAACCGCAACATCTCGCGTCGGAGCATTTCTCGTCGCATGGAACCAGGAGCCGTTCTTGTTCTTCATCAAAATCACTGACGCAATAATGGCTGCGGGTACTCAGCTTCCCAGTCGCGATAAATAGTCGGCAACTCCAGTCAGATCGGCGAACTGCAAAGGGTCGAGCAGGCGCTTATGATCAGTCTGGAAGCTGGGTCGCCGGCCCTCCACCATGTCGTGCATTTGGCGCAACAAATACTCGTAGTGCTGTCCAGCTAACCGGGGATAGCGCTCACTGCCCTCGGCTGCGCGTCCATGGCAAGAACGACACAGGTTCGCGTAGACCTCTCGACCATGCCGCAGATACTCTCCGCTGCCATAATCTGAAGTGCGAGTGACCGCCATGGCGCTGACGAACGCAGCCACATCAGCTATGTCCTGGGGGCCGCTCAGATGGTGTCTATCGGTGAAATGCTCCATGCGCAGATCCCAGCGTCTGTCGTAGCGAAAATTGACGAGCTGCCGCACAATGACATCATGATGTTGTCCGGCGATTGCCGGCACGCTCCCATCAACCACTCCTGCGCCGCGCTCACCGTGGCAGGCAGTGCAGGTCTCAAACAAACTCTGTCCGTGCGCGAGATCGGGTTTGCTACGCAATGCCTGGTCGTAGTCGAGCTGTGAATCAGCGGCGCCGCTTGCTGTCAAGGGCAGCAGCGCGCTCAGCAACCATGCCGAGTAGAGCATAGTCCGTATTGAGATCGGTAGCGCCATCTAACAATCCTAGGCGTCTCGAGCTTGCGCAGCAATTCGTAGTTTCGGAACCGTATTCACGCGGTCAGAAGGATCTGCGCGTCCACGGGCTTAATCATCAACCAGATCGGTACGTCCGTAATGCATGGCACCTGATTCCGCGCCAGGATTGGCCGATTCCGCCTGCTCGTTCGGCGACTGGTTAATCTCTGTCATGATGCGTCGCTTGCCGGTTGATGACCAGTCGCACCGCCCCAATGCATAGGCGGTATCGCGATAAATCGACAGGCTCGGCCAGGAGGCGACGTGGACTTCCTCGTGCTGCGCATACATCGTCATCTTCATGAGTGGCTGCACGTGCTCCCAACAATTGAGTGCGCCCAGTCTTCCGAAGGGCGCATCAACGATCACGAGGTCCGAGCCGTCGCCTTCGCCGAATACGGTGCGTTCAATAGGTGTGGGAACGCTACCAGTTGCGCCCCGGCGCTAGCCGCTTCTTCGATCAGTACGGCTGCCTTGTCGATCGAGGCCTCGAGGTTCATGAATACAGGAGCAGCCTGCACCGCCGCGGCTTTGATGGTTTTCATCCGCGCGCGCTTTCTGGCAGTTGCGCGTCCGCTTCAAGCTGACCGCTTTTCTTGCGCGTCAGTAGATAGTAGAGGGAGCCCGGGACGATGATTCCCACTATCCAGGCCACGTCAAACCCGAGCTGGCTGGCGATGCGGCCGGTGTAGAACTCCTGACTGATAAACGGGATCTGGCAAAGGCAGCCGATCGTATAGCTAGCCAGCCCGGCTGCATTGAAACGCCCGTAGCGTCCGTCCGGCGTGAATAATTCCGCAGGCACATAGCGACCTTTACGGATCCAGTAATAGTCGACCAGGTTGATGGCTGACCACGGAATCAAAAACGTGACGATAAAAAAGATGAAATTCTCATAAGCATGCAGAAAATCGTTGCTGGCGGCGCCAGCAATCAGACCGCCGATTGCAGACAGCGTCACGATGAACGCGGTGCGCTGGCAGCGATTCACCGTTAAATGCCTGAATATACTGGTGACGATCGTGAGGCTCGACATCATGGCACCGTAAATATTGAGCGCGTCGATGTTGGCCAATCCAAAAACCAGCGTTATCAGAGTGATCGATCGCAGCCATCCGTTCATGCCACTCGCAACGCGGGCGGTGCCGGTGATGGCATCGTCGTTACCAAACGCCATCTGAATGCCCGCACCGAGCACCATGATCCAGATGGCGCTGGCGATCGTACCCGCGTAGGTATACCAGAAGGTTTGTGCGGTCGAGGTTTCAACGGGCAGATAGCGCGAATAATCGGCGACGTACGGGCCGTAGGAGATGTAGTAGGCAGCGGCTATCGAGACCACGAAGAAAAAGGGCTTGAGCTGAAAGTGCGCCGCCGGGAGTGCCGTAGCGATCGTAAGGGAGTGCCAATGTCCTATCAGGCTCGCGGTTAGCAGGGTAAATACGACGACATAAATCGGCGTAATGATCCACCCGACCCGGTGCATAAGGTTGTAGCCGAACAGTACCAGCACGAGCGACAGCACGGTCAATAGCGCTACGCCGGCCCCAATGCTCATTCCGGAAAGCAAATTGAGGGCTTGCGCTCCAAGTATCGCTCCGCCGGCGTAATACCCCAGGTACATGGCGATCACGATGATCATGGGCAGATTAGCGCCATAAAAGCCAAACTGCGCGCGACTCTGAATCATCTGCGGCAGACCAAGCCGCGGTCCCTGAGCGGAGTGATAGGCCATGAACACGGTCCCAATGAGCGCGCCGGCAACTATCGCGATGCTGCCCCAAAGCAGACCCAAGCCAGTCGTTCCAGCGATTGCACCCGTGGCCAGTGTGACCGCCATGGCATTGGCGCCGAACCAAAGGGTGAGCAGATCTCTCGGATGACCATGGCGTTCGCTACGCGGAATGTAGTCGATACCGTGCCGTTCGAGCTTGAGGACCTCGGTATTGGGTTCACCAGGGTCTGATGGTGCCGTCGTAATTGTTGACTCCCTTGGTGGCTTTCTCTTGATCGAGCGCGTCGATTACGGCAATCATTTTGCTGACGCTTTCGCCGGCAGAAATCGCATTGGCTTTAACCTGGTACTCTTCCTGAAAGGCAGCGAGCATATCCGTATCGACGCTGCCGGGAGAAACCGCGGCAACCACGATGCCTCGGGATTTGAGATCGTTGCCGAGCGCCGCCATGCCAAGGTTCAGCGCTGCTTTGCTCATGCTGTAATAGTAGGGGGCTTGGCTAAGACGCTCGACGACGGCAACCGAGCCGAGCCCGCTGGTGATGGCGATGATTTTCTTCTGAGCGCTGGCGCTCACGTTGTCGCGCAATGCCTCGGACACCGCCAAAGCGCCGAATACATTGACATCCATGACACTATGAAATCCCGCGCGCGAAAAACTCCCCAGCGTCTCGTCCTCGTGTTTACCCAGAACGCCGGCGTTGTTGATCAGAATGTCGATAGGCCTGCCCTTGTATTGCTCAGCCACGGACTTGATGTTCGCATCGTCACTGACGTCGAGTTGTGCGATTAAGACTTTTTTGCTCTTGCCCGCGAGCGCCTGCAGCTCACTCGCACTGCTCGGATGACGGCAGGTCGCTATGACCGTATCGCCGCGAGCGGCGTATTGCCTCGCGAACTCCA
>Ga0302177_10000359_pt1 | contig 35690 bp, 32 predicted proteins | sample I_Palsa_E1_2_FD_198780 | JGI IMG/M metagenome (GOLD analysis project Ga0302177, IMG submission 198780) | Peat permafrost microbial communities from Stordalen Mire near Abisko, Sweden - I_Palsa_E1_2 | ecosystem: Environmental > Terrestrial > Soil > Palsa > Peat permafrost | place: Sweden... | reverse complement strand
AAGCCGGGCTGCGTACTTGAAGCGGCGAGCCGCGGCGCCGCACTCGGGCTGCAGTCTTCGATGGCAAGGTCGGCAAGCCACAGCGTCCCCGCACCGCCCGTGCCCGCAACGATGGCGATCTCGATGGCGCCGAGCGTCGTCATGACACCGCCGCCGGCCGGTCCCCAGGCGAATTCCATATCGCGGCTCGTCACTTTCGTCTTCGTCCAACGCTGCGGCAGCGCAAGGTCCTTCTGCACGTGCCGCCAGACGTTCTGGCCAGTGTCGTCCACGAGCTTGATCTCGAGATTGTTGACCGGCCCGCGACCGCGCAGCCGCAGGCGCAGTACGTAATCCTCCGGCATTGAGCGCTCGACGATGCGCCGCGCGACCACAAAGCCGCCGCCGCCTTTGAAGTCGAAATCCATCCGCAGCGCCGGGCCGCTGCCCGCGCGCGCCTGCGAAAGTTTGAGTTCCGCGCGCCCGGAAGCCACTGCCAGCCAGGCCGTTGCCTCAGCGAAGAAGTCTTCGTGTTTGTTCATCAATGTGCGCAGTGTGCCGCCCGCGGGGGTGGATGGCAAAGCAGCCAGCTCGCAGCGTCACTGTTGGCGTGCGCGCAAACAGGGGAGGCGGCGCTTATCCATCGGCAGCGGATCGCTGCGCGGGTTTGCCGCGCGCTGCCGGCGCCGCTTGGCGGGCGAGCCTGCGTATCGTTGGATCCTTGATAAGGTGCAGCACACGCGCGAACACCGGGTCGCGCGCCCGGCCGCGCCCGATGTGGATGATCCCAGTGTGCTTAAGATCGGTCGCGAAAATATTGAGCACGCGCTCACGGGTCTCCTCGTCGATCGAATCCAGGACTTCGTCGATGAGCACCCAGGATGGTGCGTGCAGCACCACACGTGCAAAGGCGAGGCTTTGCTGCTCGTCGTCGCTTAATTCGCGCTCCCAGCGCCGCGACAGAGCAAGCATCGGCACCAGGCGGCGCAAGCCGAGCAGCTCCAGTGCCTGCGTGAGCGCCCGCGGGCGAAAGCTCTCAACCTTCAGAGGATAGGCGAGCACCTCACCCAAGGTGCCGGGCGGCAGATACGGTTCGCGCGGCATGTACCACAGCTCTTCGCCCTTGGGGCGCGTGACGCGCCCCGCACCCCACGGCCACAGACCTGCAAGCGCCCGAAACAGCAACGTCTTGCCGGCGCCGGGTTCACCTACGATGAGGACGCGTTCGCCGGCGGTCACTTCAACTTTGGATTCCTCGAGCATGGTGCAGCCGGCGGGCGAGGCGATCTCGAGGTTTTCTATGCCGATCTTGCCGGGCGCGCCCTCAACGAAGGTGATGCGGCTTTCGACGTCATGCAGGGCATCGGTGGTGATGACCGCGCGGCGAAAGTTCGCGACGCGCAACAAGGTCGCGCGCCAATCGGCAATGGTGCTGAAGTTATCGACAAACCAGCGTAGTGACGACTGCACCTGGTTGAAGGCGCCCGCGGCCATCATGAGGCCGCCGAATGAGAGGGTCCCGGCGAAATACAGGGGCGCTGCTACGAGTATTGGCGCGACGAGCGTGAACCAGCCATAGCCCGCGGTGACCCAGGTGAGATTCGTAAGACCGGTGACGAGGCGGCGCGTCGCGGCGAGCACCCCCGCAAGATCTGCCTTAATGCGCCGCGCCTCGTCGGCTTCGCCGCCAGCGAGCGATATCGCATCAATGTGCTCGTTGACGCGCACGAGCGAAAAGCGCAGATCGGCCTCGCGAGCGTAGCGCTCTGCATTCTGGCTGACGAGCCTGCGGCCCACCCAATAGCTCAGGAGCGATGCAGAACCTGCATAGATGATGCCCGCCCACACCATGTAGCCCGGAATGACGATGACGCGCCCACCGATGTGAAACGCGAAGCCGCTCGAGAGCGCCCAGAGCACGTCGATGAAGGTCGCAAGCAGGATCGAAGCCTGCAGCAGCCCGATACCCAGATCCGCCGAAAGCTCGGTCAGGTGACGCGCGTCCTCGTGCATGCGCTGATCGGGGTTGACTCCGAGCGCTCCTGCATTCGCGAGCCGGAATGCCCGGCGTGACTGCATCCAGTTGTCGACCAGATCCAGGGTCAAGCCCTCGCGCAACTTGAGCTTTAACATCTCAGTGAGCCAGCGTTGCAGTACGTTAAGGGCCAGCAGTGCTCCTGCGATCAGGGCGAACACGCCCAACTGCACCAGGAACTGCGCAAGCTCGCGGTGCGACAAAGCATCGTAAAAGGGCTTATTCCACTGGTTGAGCCGGATCTGACCGTATGCGGTGACGGCGATGACGATGAACACGGCAGTCGCGAGCAGCAGCAGCACGTTGCGCACCGACGCGGCCCACAGGGCGCGTACCATCATGCCAAGTTGCGGGACGAGGCCCGAATCGGCAACCTCCTCTGGTGCGGATGTGCCGCTCGGCCTCTCTTCTGATTCTTTATGCATCATGGGTTGGTTCGCCTTGGAGCACCGCACTCCTGCCGTACTCGGTACCTTGCCATTAGCGGGCCGAGAAGAGCATGAAAAATGCGCTGGATGCCCTTGAGGTCGCGGCGCGGGAGGGGATGAGCATTAAATGAGTCGCATCCAGACCTTGATAAACGCCATGACGCTGCCGGAGAAGCTCGGGCAGCTCAGCATGGTGGCCGGCGGCTATGCCGTCACGGGCCCCGTGCCCGTGGAGGATCCGCGCGGCGCCATCGCGGCCGGCACCGTCGGCAATCTGCTCAACGTGGTGGGAGCGGACGACGTGCACAGGATGCAGCGGCTGGCGGTCGAGGAGTCGCGCCTGGGAATCCCGCTGCTGATCGGCTTCGACGTCATTCATGGACATCGCACTGTGTTTCCCGTGCCGTTGGCGGAGGCCGCATTATTCGATCCAGCCACTTGGGCTCTAACCGCGCACGAAGCCGCCGTGGAAGCGAGCGCCGATGGCGTGGCTATGACGTTCGCACCGATGCTCGATGTCTCGCGCGATCCTCGCTGGGGGCGCGGCATCGAAGGCCCGGGCGAGGATCCGTGGCTGGCCGCGCGTTTTGCGGATGCCAAGGTCCGAGGCTTCCAGGGCACCGCTCTTGCTGCGACGACCGCACTGGCGGCGGTCGCCAAGCACTTCTGCGCATATGGCCCGGTGACCGCCGGGCGCGACTATGCATCCGTCGACATCTCCGAGCGCACGGTGCATGAAGTGCACCTGCCCGCCTTTGCCGCGGCGGTCGCCTGCGGTGTTGCCGCCGTCATGCCTGCCTTCAACGACCTTGCCGGTGTTCCGATGACAGCCCACAGCGTTCTGCTGAACGGTTGGCTGCGCGGGCACCTGGGCTTTGACGGTGTCATCGTCAGTGACTACAACGCCATTGGCGGACTCATCCATCACGGCATCGCCGCGGACCTCACACAGGCCGCGGCCCTGGCGCTCAACGCCGGAGTGGACATCGACATGATGGCCGATGCCTATCGGCGTGGCCTGCCCGGCGCTCTGGAACGCGGACTCGTGAGTCTGGCGCAGATCGATGAGGCTGTGCGCCGAGTGCTCACTCTCAAGGAGCGGCTGGGTCTTTTCGAGGATCCCTACCGCCGCGGCGCGAAATCTGAAAGCGCTGCGGTTCTTGCGCAGCGCCGCCTGCTCGCACGCGCGGTCGGCGCACGCGCGATTGTGATGCTGAAGAACGAGCGCGCTGTGCTGCCGCTTGCGCACTCTGTCCAGCGTCTGTGCGTCATCGGTCCGCTCGCCGATGCCGCCGCCGAGATGGGCGGTCCCTGGGCTGGGGCGGCCGACTGCGCTGCGCATGTGAGCGTGCTTGCAGGTGTGGCGGCCGGCCTGCCGGGGGTGCAGGTCCTGCATGCGCCCGGTGTTGCCATCGACGGGGGCTCCATGGCCGATGCGGGCGCCGCGATCGAGCTGTGCGCTCATGGCGATGTCATTCTCGTTTGCCTGGGCGAAGCGGCCGCCATGAGCGGCGAGGCGGCGAGCCGCGCTCACTTGGGTCTGCCGGGAAAGCAGCGGGCGTTCGCGGAAGCTGCGCTCGATCGTGCCAAGGCGCTCGGCAAGCCCGTCGTTGCGCTGCTGTTCTCGGGCCGACCGCTCATCGTCCCCTGGCTCATCGAGAAAGCCGATGCCGTGCTCGCATGCTGGTTTCTCGGCACCGAGGCGGGCAACGCAGTCGCTGATGTGCTGAGCGGGCGCGTCTCGCCGAGCGGCCGTACCCCCGTCACCTGGGCGAGGGCGGCGGGACAGATTCCCTTATTCTTTGGTCAGCGGCCGAGCGGGCGTCCCGCCGATCCCAAGGATTCTTTCACGAGCAAGTATCTCGACGTGCCGAACGGGCCGTCGTTTGCCTTTGGCCACGGGCTGACCTATGGACGCTTTACCCTCTCGGATCTGCGGGCGATGCCGCAGCGGGTGCACGTGGGCGACACCATCGAGGTATGCGTCGATGTGGTCAATGACGGCGCGCGCGCGGCGGAGGAAACAGTTTTCCTCTTCACACACGACAAGCTCGCAAGCATCGCCCCGGCGCTCCTCGAGCTCAAAGGGTTTGGCAAGATCGCATTGCAGCCCGGGGAGAGAGGAACGGTGACATTGCACCTGCCGGCTGCGCAACTGCGCATTCTGGGGCTCGACCTCACGCCGGTGTTCGAGCCGGGCGCGGTGGAGATTCTGGTTGGCCCCTGCGCCGACAGGTCACAGCTTCTCGGCACGAGCATCGAGTTGGTGGTCTGATGCAGCTCAGCTGCTCTTGCAGTTAGCGCAGTCAGCTCTTTGACTGCGGCCGCTCACGCCGCAACCCGCGCAGCCGTTCGACGTCATACGCCTATTTGAGCGCATTCTGCGCCAGAGCCGCGCGCACGCCGTTGCAGCGCGGCCGCGCGCCGCACCCCTGTCGGTAATTTGTGTGCGCCTGCGCACACTAATCCCCGCGCCTGCGTACGCCAGCGCACCGCAGCTTTTGCAGCTGCGGCGAATACTAAAAGCTACACGGCCGCTTGCGCGCGCAGCGCACCGGGCGTCGCCGTCGCATCGACACGCCGGCCACCTACATCAGTGTTTTCCTGGGACCGTAGGCAGAGGAACGAAGATGAACACGTTTGAAACACTCTCCGGGCGCCTGGCGTGCCTGAGCGCGCTACTCCTCGCGGCGTTGGCGGGATGCAATTCGGGTAGTTCCGCACCCGCACCGACAGTGACCGCCGTCTCGCCGGCCGACCATTCCACACTCGTAGCGACCGACAATGCTGTCATCAGCGCGACGTTCAGCGAACCCATGGCGTCGATCAGCGGCGCAGCAACTTTCACCGTGACCTGCGCTGCGCCATGTGTGAGTCCGAGCGGAACAGTGGCTTTGAATGCGACGAACTCAATTGCCACCTTTACCGTCGCCCCGACGACGAATCTTATGCCGCTCGCGCTCTATACCGTGACGGTCAGCGGCGCTTCCAGCCTTGCCACCGGCGCGGTATTGGCGACGCCGTACGTATGGCAGTTTACGACGGGCGCAACGCCGAGCTCGGCGCTTGCGCCGACGGTTACCGCAGTAGCCCCGATCGACGGCGCTACGGGCATTGCGATCAATGAATTGGTCATCAGCGCTGCATTCAGTGTGCCGATGGCGGCGATCAGCGGCGCTGCGCGCTTCACGCTGACGTGTGCTGCACCTTGCGTCAGTCCTGCGGGCACAGTGGCGCTCGACGCCACGCAGTCAATCGCCCTCTTAACGCTGGCGCCGGGGAGCAGCCTCGCCCCACTGACGCTGTACACCGCGACGGTCAGCGGCGCCACGGGTCTTAGCAGCGGACTTGAATTGGCCGCACCCTTCGTGTGGCAGTTTACGACAGGCGCCGCCGCGGACACGACCCGGCCCAGAGTCGCAGTGACCGAACCTGCGACGACGAATCCGGGACCGACGCCCGCCGTGCCCAGCAACGTGGCGATCTCCGCAGCCTTTACGCAGGACATGTCGCCGGCAACACTCACGGCTGCCAGCTTCACATTGACATGTGCCGCGCCTTGCGTGTCTCCAGGCGCCGCCGTGACCTACAACGTTGGCAGCAGAACCGCGGTGCTGACCCCGGATGGCGCGCTGACGGTGGGCGCGACTTATACAGCCACGATCACCACGGCAGCCACGGACCTTGCGGGCAACGCGCTGGCCGGTGACCAGGCGGCACTGCCTGCGGCGAGCAATTACGTGTGGACCTTTGTGACCGCGGCGCCAAGCCCCGCGGCGGTGATCTCGGTGCTGTCGACCAAACCTTCAGCGGGTGAGTCGAGCGTGTGTCCGGGAGCGGCCATCAATGCGACGTTCCGCGTGCCTGCGGGACTGCGCATGGACGCGACTACGGTAAACTCAGCAACGTTCACCGTAACGGGTCCTGCGCCGGCACTGGTTGCCGTCGTCGCAGCATCAGTCGTCCTCGACGCGGCTACCGGCACTATTGCGACCTTTACGCCGCACAGCCCGCTCATCGATGGCGAGACCTATACGGCCACAATCATGGGCGGCGCCGACGGAGTCAAGGACCTGGCAATTCCGGCAGACGAGTTGCCGGACAATTTCAAATGGGAGTTCACCGCCGGAGCCGCAACGGGCAGTTGTGTCGCGCCAATCAACTTGGCGTCGGTCGCCGCCTCGGGAACATTCGGCGGCAGCGCCGGCATGACGAACTCGGGAATTCTGACCGTCGTCAATGGCGATATCGGCACGATCGCTACGGCGCCTTCGTCAATCACAGGATTCCACGACACCGCAGGCGACATCTACACCGAAACGCCGAGCAATGTCGGCGCAGTGAACGGCACGATCTTCACGTGCACCCACTCCACGACAGGCCCCAACTCAGCCGCACCCAACGCCGCCAATTGCAAGATCGCGACTCAGTCCCGACTCGATGCGCAAGCGGCCTATCTGCGGATGAAGGGTTTGGCGCCCGGCGCAAATCCGGGCGGCAACCTCGCGGCACTCACCCTTGCTCCCGGGGTCTACACGGCGCCCGCCGGATCCTTCCTCATACAGGGGGGCGATCTCACCCTCGACGCCGCAGGCGACGCGAATGCGGTTTGGGTGTTCCAGATGGCGAGCACGCTTACGGTTGGCGGCCCGGGGGCGGCAGCACCGCAGAGCATCGTCCTTGCGGGCGGAGCGCAGGCTAAGAACGTCTTCTGGCAGGTCGGCAGTGCCGCAACGATCAATGCAGGAGGAGGGGGGACGATGGTCGGAACCATCATTGCCGCGGATGGCGCGGCATTTTCGACCGCCGGCAACACCACGATTGTCACGCTGAACGGCAGGGCGTTATCGCTTGGCGCTTCCGTCACCCTGGTGGATACGGTCATCAACGTGCCTGCTCCCTAAAGCTCTGGCGGCGATGCCGGGCAGGGCCCGTGAGCGGCTCGGCGCCGGCAGTTCGCAACAGCCGTACCTTCTTCGAACACGTCGCAGCTGCCTCGGCAGGCATCGATTCCATGAGGCTGCGCGCGAGCTGCGCCTGCATGAACCGTCACCCGAGCGCCAACCAAGCACGCGCGGTTTCGTCGTGATATACAAGGCCTGCGCCCATGCAGCCCGACGAGCCATCTGCCATGCCTGCCGCCTTCTTTGGGCATGGCAGCCCCATGAATGCGCTGGACACAAACCGCTATACCGCGGCGTGGGGACAGTTTGGGCGCACGACGCCGCGGCCTCGCGCAGTCCTATGTGTTTCGGCCCATTGGTGCACGCGTGGTACGGCGGTCACGGCCATGGAGCGCCCGAAGACAATCCACGATTTTGGCGGCTTTCCGCGCGCACTTTTTGACGTTCAGTATCCGGCTAGAGGTGACCCGGCTCTGGCAGTGCGCGTCAAACAGCTGCTGGCCCCGACGCCAGTCGTCGAAGATCACTCCGACTGGGGACTGGACCACGGCGCATGGTCCGTGCTGCGGCACCTCTTCCCGCAGGCCGATATTCCTGTCGTACAACTGAGTCTCGACATGCAGCGGCCGCTCGCGTACCACTACGAGCTCGCAAGGCACTTGGCGCCGTTACGTGATGAGGGCATCTTGGTGATCGGCACCGGCAACATTGTCCACAACCTTAGGACGGCACTGCGCGCCGACGGCGTTGCGCCGTTTGACTGGGCGGCTCGCTTCTCCACGCTGGTGCGCATGCGACTCCTGGCCAAGGATCACGCGGGGCTCGTCGACATGGATTCATTGGGCCCGGACGCCGCACTGTGCATCCCGACGCCCGAGCATTACCTGCCGTTCCTCTATGTGATTGCGCTGCAGCGGGCGGATGACGGAATAGCCTTCCTCACGCAGGGCATCGAACTTGGATCGATCGACATGATGAGTATCGCTGTTGGTGCGGAGCCAATGCGCTAAGGCGCAGGTCCGCATTCCGCGCTGATGCCGCGCCCGGGATAGCCTTAATTCTCGCGTGCGGCCTTGAGATTGGAGAAGCAGATGGAAAACGCGGGACGCTCACGGCGCGAGTTTCTGTCCGGGGCCGGGAGCGCCCTGGGTGTCACGCTGATTGCGGCTCATTGGCCGGCCATCGCTGCTGCGCACGCGCATGCGGCTGCCGCGGCTGCGGCCGGCGGCCCTGCGCCGCTTGAGTTCTTTGCGGCGCCGGAGGCACGCGATGTGGACGCCATGGCCGCACAGATCATACCCACCGATGATGCTCCCGGCGCGCGCGAGGCTGGCGCGCTCTACTTCATCGACCGTTCGCTGCACACCTGGCTTGCACCTCGTGGGGAGATATTTCGCGCGGGGCTGCGTGAATTCCAGGCGCAGTTCCAGGCGGCGCATTCAGCAGCGTTCGCGGCTGCGGATGATGCAACGCAGCAGGCTTACCTGACCTTCATCGAGCAGAGCGAGTTCTTCCAGGAGGTGCGCGCGCTCACGCTGATCGGACTATTCGCATTGCCGCAGTACGGCGGCAACCGCGGCGGCGTGGGCTGGCGGCTCATCGGCTTCGAGGAGCGGCACGTTTTTGCACCGCCCTTTGGCTACTACGACGCCGACTATCCCGGCTTTACGCTGCCGGATGCGGCACCGTGACTCGCACCTACCGGGATTCCGAGGCAGTCGACTTCCTGATCGTCGGCTCCGGCGCCGCGGGCGGTGTCATGGCGCGCGAGCTTGCGCGCGCTGGCTTCGCCGTCGTCGTGATGGAGCAGGGGCCGCGCCTGCGGCCGCAGGACTTCGAGCACGACGAACTCAAGTACTGGCTGGCCAATGGGATCACGAACGATCCATCCGTCAGTCCGCAAACGTATCGCAAGACGCCGGCTGACGCGGCGATAAAGACCGCGCCGGGACGGACAAATGCGCTTTGGTATGCGCGCACGGTCGGCGGCAGCAGCGTGCATTTTACCGCCAACTTCTGGCGCTTCCATCCTGTGGATTTCAGGGAGCGCAGCGTGCTCGGCGGAGTCCCCGGCGCCGCATTCGAGGATTGGCCGATCAGCTACGATGAGCTCGAGCCCTATTATACGAAGGTGGAATGGGACATCGGCGTTTCGGGTCTTGGTGGCGCGCATCCAAATGAGCCACGCCGCTCGAAGCCCTATCCGATGCCGCCCATGCCCGTCAAATCCTCTGGCGTCCTGTTCGAGCGCGGCGCGCGCAAGCTCGGTCTGCATCCCTTTCCAGCGCCACTTGCGATCGCCTCGATTCCGTATCGCGGGCGTGCCGCGTGCGTGCATTGTGGCTTCTGCATGGGATTCGGCTGCGAAGTGGGTGCGAAGTCATCGACACTCTCCACAGTAATTCCGGAGGCCGAGGCGAGCGGCCGCTGCGAGGTTCGGAGCGGAAGTTATGTGTTTCGCGTGGCAACTAATAAGCGGGGACGCGCGAGTGGAGTGCACTATTTCGATCCGGACAGGCGCGAACGGTTTCAGGCGGCGAGGGCGGTTGTGCTGTGTGCGAACGGTGCGGAAACCCCGCGTCTGCTGCTGATGTCCGCCAGCGCGCAGTTCCCGCAGGGCCTTGCGAATTCCAGCGGCCTGGTCGGCAAGTACCTCATGTTCAATCAGGGTGCAGGCGCCTTCGGTTTGTTTGAACACGAGCTCAACGAGTTCAAGAGCGTGCAGGCCACGCGGCTCGTACACGACTTCTATGACGCTGATCCCAAGCGCGGTTTCTACGGCGGCGGCGGTATCGATGCCCGCATTGGGCCGAACCCGATCATCTGGTCGTTGCGCGGCCCGCAGGGCATGAGCTGGGGGAAGTCTTACAAGGATCACCTGCGGACTTTTCCACGCACCATGCTTGCGGCTGGCCACACGACGTCGCTTCCTGTCGAAGCGAACAGCGTCGCGCTCGATCCCGACGTCAAGGACTCCTGGGGCATGCCTGCGATCCGCTGCACGCACAAGGAGCATCCGGACGACATGAAATTCGCCGCATGGCTGCAGGATCGTGCAGTGGAAATCCTCGATGCTGGCGGCGCGCAGCAGATCTGGCGCGACCCGGTCGCGGAATACGACGCTTCTGTACACCTGCTCGGTACCTGCCGCATGGGCAACGATCCCAACCGCTCCATCGTCGACCGCTATCATCGCGCGCACGACGTGCCAAACCTTTTCATATGCGATGGCAGCAGTTTCGTAACGAGCGGTCGTGGCCAGCCGACGATGACGATCCAGGCGCTTGCGTTCCGCGCCGCCGAGCACATTGCGCGGCGCGCACGCCAAGGAGAGATTTGAGGCGCGCGCCATTCGGGTCGATGCATTGGCTGGCCGCCACGAACTGTCGGCAGCGAAACGGGCGCAAACCCTGGTCAGCCTCGGAACGTCTGTGGAGCTAACCTCACAGTCTCACTCGGGTGAGCCAATGGCTGGCAGTCCTTGCCCGGCACGCTTTGGAGCGCGGGTTGGCGTTTGAGACTGAGCTCTCGGGTAGGGAACCGTCAGGTTGGATTCGCCTTAAACGGCTTTAGATGGTCCGCCAATGCCTTTTGAAACGTGGGTCGCGCCTCGCATCGTTCCTGATACGCCTGCAGGAGCGGCCGTTTGGACACGATGTCGGTATGGCGCAGGATGCGCAGAACCGTTGTCATCATTAGGTCTGCCGCGGTGAACCGGTCCTCGAGGTAGGCGCGCTCTCCGAGCCACTCCTCGAGCACGGTGAGGCGCTTCTGCACCGCCTGCACGGCCATCGGCCGGCGCAGCAGCGCCCAATCCTCGCGCGCGTGGAATAGGTCGAGTTCGGCGAGATTCTGGATATGGGGCTCGACCGAATTCAACGCCGCGAAAACCCATGCGCTCGTTCGTGCGCGCCCGTTCGCATCTGGCGGCATCAGTACATCGGAGCATTCGGCAATGTGAAGCACGATGGCACCCGATTCGAAGAGCTTGAGGTCGCCCTCCTCAATGGCAGGCACCTGGCCGAACGGCTGCAGCGCCCGATAGGCGGCGGTCGCCTGATCCTCACCGCTTATGAGTCTTTCCTGATAAGGGATATCGGCCTCCTCGAGCGCCCAGCGCACACGCAAATCGCGCACCAGGCCCTGCGCGACGGGAGGAACCCATCGGAACGCGCTCAATGAAATCATTTGCATCCCCGCTCTAGAGTGAATCAAGCGTGTTTAGCCATCAGCGCGGCGGCCACGCGCTGACAGCGCACGGGATCGATCCGGTCAATTTCGCCAGTCAGATGCGTCCGTCACCCTCACATTTGTCATGCCGCTTGACCCAGTCAGTGAGGTTGCCGTTCTTCGTCTCGTTCCGGCCCTTGGGCACAACGTCGAGCCAGCCATACGCTGACGCCCGAGAGCTCGTCCACTTCGGGATCAGGCCGCTCGGCGAAATTGTAGATTACACCGTGCTCACGCGCGCCTTTTGAAAAGGAGACGTGGTAGTCGAAATTGAATTCGTTGGCACCCGAGGAAACCCAGCGAAACTTCCAGTCCATTCGCTGGCGGTAGGCTTCTAGATTTTCGATGCGCGCGCGCGAGACCGCAACGAAGCTGACGCCGTTATGCTCAAAATGCTGCCGCGCGCTGTCGACTTGGTCGCACAGCAGGGAGCAGCCGGGGCAGCCCTCCTGCCAATCGGGCCCGAACATGAAGTGATAGACAATCAGCTGCCGGCGCCCGTCGAACAATTCCGCAAGTGTGACCGCGCCACGAGCCTCCTGGAACACGTAGTCCTTGCTGACCCGCACCCAGGGCAGCGCGCGGCGCATTTTTGACAGGCGGTCGCGCTCGCGTGTGAAGGCCTTCTCCTCGGCGAGCAGTGCGCGGCGCGCCTCGATCCATCGCTCTTTCGACACTACCGCGTGATCAGTCATAAGGAGTTCCTCTGGCCCGAAGCAAGATTTCGTTGCAGTTTATCGAGCGCTCCGTTCCAGCCTGCCTCGTGGCTGCGGCGCGTGTCCTCATCGCGCAGCCGCGAATGGGTGAAGGTCAGTTCGGTACCCTCGCCAATGGCACGAAGATCAATTTCGACAACCGATTCGCCCGGATCTTCGCTGCCGCTCCACCGCCAGCTCATCGCGAGCCGCGTAGGTCTGATGACCTCGAGATATTCGCCGCTGCTTTCATGCTCGCTGCCGTCTAGCGTACGGAAGCGGATCCGGAAAGATCCACCGACCCGCACATCGACTTGCACCGCAAGCACCGGGCCGGCGTCGGGACCCCACCAGCAGGCGATGTCATCCGGCGTTGTAAGTGCGTCGAAGACGATTGCAGGACGCGCGGCAATACGACGCACTAGGGTGAGGCTCGTCATTTGGCAGCCTTCCGCGTCTCCGTCTCCTTGCGCTCGGCGTAGCTTGCGAGCCGATCAAGGCTGCTTGACCAGAAGCGCTCGTAGCGACGCAGCCACTCCAATGCTGTGCGCATGGGCTTGGGGGCCAAGCGCACCGTGACCACCCGCCCCGCCTTCGAGCGCGTGATGAGACCAGCGTCGTCAAGCACGCCAAGATGCTTCATGACCGCCGGCAACCTGATCGCGAAGGGTCGCGCGAGTTCGCTCACCGTTGCGCCACCTTCGCGTTCCAGCCGCACGAGGATGGCCCGGCGCGTCGGATCGCCAAGCGCTGCGAAAGTGCGGTCGAGCTCTGCATCATTGTTTACCATATGGTGAAGTGTGTGCCGGACGGGCCGCGCTGTCAATTAACACTACTGTTTCGAAGATCCATTGAGCCGAATTAGAATATCCTGGAGCCGCGCAACGTACGCGCCCAACCACCGGACACGCCCGTCCTCAGTGCCGCACATTTACCGACAGCAATGGCTCCTGGCATGTCGTGCGACGCAGGCTGAAATCGCCGCGGCACGACACGTCCAAACTGCTGCCCAACCACGTCCGCGGGCGGGCAGTCACCCGGCGCTGATCGAAGCTAAGGTGCGTTGCTGCAGCGTCCTGATCGGAAATGGTAACGGCGCAGATTGCGGGCACTGATAAGTGCCTAACATCGCAGCGCAACACCCGAGCCGAACGTAAGGTCGCAATCAACACATGCCAGACCTCGAGCAATTCGGCTACAAAGAGGAACTCAAGCGTACGCTCAGCACCTCGGATCTTGTCATCTTCGGCATGATCTTCATGGTGCCCATTGCCCCCTACTCAATATTCGGATTTGTCTGGAACGACGCGAAGGGCATGGTGCCGCTGGCGTACCTGGTCGGGCTCGTTGGAATGTTTTTCACGGCCATGAGCTACGCTGCCATGTCGCGCGCCTTTCCGCTCGCAGGCTCGGTGTACTCGTACGCGCAGCGGGGTTTGCATGAGATTGCCGGCTTCTTTTCGGGTTGGCTGATTCTGCTCGACTACATTCTCGTGCCGGCTCTGCTCTATATCGTCAGTGCAGTCGCTCTGCGGCCAATGTTCCCGAACGCGCCGGAATGGGCATGGCTCCTGGGATTCATCAGCTTCAATGCCGTTGTCAATCTGATCGGCATACAGTTGACGGCACGCGTGAACCTTTATCTGCTGGCGGGGCAGCTGGTGACGCTCGCCTTATTTGTGGTGCTGGGATTGACCGCACTCTACGGCGGCCGCGGCGCAGGCGGCCTGACATTAAAGCCGGTGTACGACCCGCGCGCCTTCTCAATGGCGACGGTCGCCGGCGCAACGTCGATTGCGGTCCTTTCATTTCTTGGCTTTGATGGAATCTCGACGCTCTCGGAGGAGAGTGGCGGCGGTCGCAATTCAGTGGGACGAGCGACTTTGCTGGCATTGCTGCTCGTCGGCACGCTTTTTATCGTGCAGACATGGATCGCGACCGATCTCGCACAGGGCATGCGATTTGCCTCACCTGAGACGGCGTTCTACGAGATCAGCGAGCTTGCGGGCGGGGTATGGCTGCGCCGCATCACGATCGGCGCCGTCGTCATTGCCTCGGGGATCGCAAATGCCATGGTCGCCCAAGCCGCAGTGTCGCGCGTCTTGTTCGCGATGGCGCGCGACGGCAAGCTCCCCGCGGTCCTTGCTAGGATCCATCCACGCTTTAAGACGCCGTACGTGAGCACGCTCCTGGTGGCATTCGTATCCCTCATCGTCGGAGTGGCTTTTTCCGCGCGCCTCGATAACCTAAGCCGAATCGTAAACTTCGGGGCGCTCACCGGATTTCTCCTGCTGCATCTCTCGGTAATCAACCACTATTTTATTCGGCAGCGCAGCGGCGATTGGCTGCGCCACCTGCTCTTCCCCCTGGCCGGTCTGACAGTTATCGCCTATGTCCTAATGCAGATGGACAGGTCCGCGAAGATCATGGGCGTGTGTTGGATTGCGTGCGGCATTGTCTATTATTTTGTGCTCACGGTCGTGCTCAGGAAGCCTGTCGCGCTCGATGTCTGATCGGCTCGGGAACCGCGATGTTGGGCGCCGGCGGCGCCGATTAGAGCCGGGGACGGGAACTCTCAGGATGCGTGATCGTTAGCTTCTGCAGGTCCCGATTTCGAGAGGAGCGCATCCCATGCTTCACGGCCTTGGCTTGGCAGTCTGTCTTATCGCAGCCCTGGTGCTGTTTGCCGGCGCGATCAGGGCCCTACTGGCCACTTTAGGCTCCGCGAGCGTGTTCGGGCATGCCGTGCAGCACCCGATCGAGCAATATCTCGGTGCGAATCGTCTCGCGACGGATATTATGTTCGGTACCGCGGACACCCCGCGCGCTGCGCAAGAAGGCTGGTCTCTTATCGACCGCAGTTCGCGCGCCCGACGCGCGGTTCGGCTCGCGGTGCGCTGACGTCAACGGCAGCCGCGCACGGCTCTAGCTCAGATCGGGAGCTGCTGGCCGCGGGCACGAGGTGCCGCTCGCGCCAGCGGCTAGTGCAGATGCAAGCCTCCGTTGCCGGACAACTCCAGCAATCCGATGAGGATCAGGTATACGGCGACAATGTAATTCAGGAGTCGCGGCATGATGAGAATCAGGATGCCAGCGATGATCGATACCACCGGGCCTATTGTCAGATGCAGATTCATACGTAACCTCTGAGAAACAACTCTCGCGCTTGCGGTTCGCGCGCGTCGTGTTGAGTGGTGCGTCCGAGTACTACAGTAAGCACACGCTGCCGCGATTGCCAAGGATTATTCAAAGATCACCGTTGCGGCACGCAGCACGCCGCTGGTCCCGACACCGCGTACGTTGTCAAGGCCGGGCAGCGTGGCAATTTTTACCTCTTTCGTCGCAAGCGACGACTTATTGGTGCGGGTAGCGCAGCGGCTGCTGTCACTTTTAAAGCCTATTCCGTCGTTGCAGAGAGCGCAACCGCTGGCTTTGCATGCGGATAATGCGGACCTTAACTCTGCGAGTTCAGGCACGAGAGTTGCGCTGCCCATGTAAGTGCAGTCCGGCAGGGCCGCCTGCTCGCTACCGTCGCCGTCCGTTTCTTTAGAAGGGGTGAAATGTTGTTGTCCGGATCTCGAGCAGTTAAAAAAAGGTCGCGCGCCCCATCGAGCGCGGGTCTGTCTGGCCGGGTGGTCGTGGTCTCGCCGCATTTGGACGACGCCGTCATGTCGTTGGGCTCCGCGGTCGCGCAAGCGGTGCAGACAGGTGCAAAAGTCGAAATCCTCACAGTGTTTTCCGATGTGCCGTCTTCCAAGGCGCCCGCGGGCCCCTGGGACAGTCAATGCGGTTTTACGACCGAGGGCGAGGCGGCGACTGCACGGCGGCAGGAGGATCGCAGTGCGTGCTCGATACTGGGGGCGGAGCCGCGGTGGCTGGATTTTGGTGATGAATGCTATGAGCGTCGTGGTAACGACGATGACATTCATTCCGCCGTGACATCCGCCGTCCGCGGCGCCGATGCGGTTCTTATTCCTGGATTTCCCTTGACGCATGCCGATCATGCAAGTCTGAGCGAGCTTCTGCTGCGTAAAGGCATCAATTGCCCGCGCATTGGCCTTTACGCCGAGCAGCCGTACATGTTTGTCCAAGACAAGACGCCCGTCGGTCCAGCGCCGCCGTCGCCCCTGAAGCCAGTCATTGGCACGACGCCCCCTTGGACGCGCCTGCGGACACACCGTGGGTGCTGGCGCACCAAGTACGCCGCGGTGCGCTCCTACCGGTCACAACTGCGCCATCTTGGCTTGGGAAGCATTGGACTTCATAGAATGCTCTGGCGCGAGGCCACTCAGGGCGGCGAAGCTATGGTCTGGCTGCCGTGATGCGCGATTCGGTGCTGCCCGATTAGGAAAGCGCCGATTAAGAATTCATACGGAGAATAGCCCGTCCTTGCACCTCAGATTCGTCCGAGCAGCATGAGAACTACAATGATGATCAAAACGGTGCCCAGTACACCAATACCGCCGTGGCCAAAGCCATAGCCGTATCCGCCGAAGCGGCCGCTGAAGCCACCGAGCAAGAAGATAACGAGGACGATGACAAGTATGAGGCCGAGCGACATGATTTGAACTCCCAATGCGTAAATTTCGAGCCATCGCGGGCATTCGCACTCAAGAGCCTGCGGCTCGGCAGTGGCGATGTGCCGCCGTCCCGCCCGGGGCCCGCGCGTAATACAAACGCCGATACACTCAGTGGGATGTTTTGCCTGGCGCCATTGTTTCGCGCTCAGCCGCAACCTTCTTAAGGTGCGCGGCAATGCGTGTTGTGTCCGTACGCTAGCGCACCAAGAGCACGGTGAGCTCCGTGGCAAGGGAATTTCTGGGGCCCGCAAAGCCACCAGCCGTGGCTGGTTGAAATGCTGGCCGCGCGCACCGTCGCGCAGCTAGGGTGGGCCCAAAAGTGCGCACAGATTGCATTGCCACGCAGGGCGCAGTGCTCTCCGGTGCGCTTAGTGAGCGCGGCTCAAGCCCCTTCTGCCTGCGATTTCGGGCAGCCGCGCTTTGTGCCCGCCGCGTAGTGCGCTGAACATGGGACAGCAGACCGCGGCGGCGGGTCGACTGCGGCGCCTCGCGGACGAACGCACTCCGCATGGCCGGTCACGGGATTAACCTCCGCTTCCTCGCACTTCGCTGGCCTCGGACCTGAAGATGGTGCTTGCGTGGCAGTTGCCCCTGCGCTCCTTGAATCGACGGGTGCTTGCGCAATCCGGAATTCCCCGAAACCCTGGTCAAGCGTTATTTGGCCGGACATGCGGACGCTCGGCGTCATCGCTGGCGCCGCCGCGGCGATGGCCAGCGCACAGATCGGCAGGACTCCGAGAAGGTACAGCATTCGCAAGGTATTCCCCCCGTATGCGTGTCTTTGACGGTGTCGAGCCCGCGCATCGGCGCTTTCGTGGTTGAAGCACTTTCGCCCAGCGTCTACGATTATATCTGACGCACGCCTCTAATCTCACCTCGGGACAATCAATCAGGAGATCACTGTGGCGGACAAATTCAAATCGACCCGTGAAGTTATTATAAGAACCAATGCATGGGATGAAGCTTGCCATTTTTATAAATCGGTTCTTGGCCTGCCGGTCACGTACCAAGCTAAAACCATGTTGGGATTCGAAACGGGTGCCTTCTGTCTGTATGTCGAGAAAGGCGCCAAGCACGGCCCGGTGTTTGAATTCTTGGTGCCAAATGTTGATGCAGCTAAGGCCCGCCTTATCGCGGCGGGCTGCACCGTCGAGGAAGAGGACCCGTCTCTTCCACGTTGCTACATTCGCGACCCCTATGGCGTGGTATTCAACATTGGCCAAGGGCGCACCGGGACGTGAAGGCAGCCCCGCCTTCCCATGCTCCGGGTCGAAACACGCGAGTCCCACGGATGCCGCGCGTCCAGCGCAAAGCTTCGATGGGTAAGTTGCCCGTGTCCATGTAAATCAATGACTTAGAGTCAGCGCAGCGACGGTTCGGCTTCGGCGAGTCGCGGGTCCCACTGCGCTTTGTGCTTGGGTTGTGCAAACTTGCCCTCGCGCGCAGCAGTTGCGGCAGCTCACCACAACAGCGCGTGATCGTGCATTCTAGCAACCGCTCCTCGCACGGTTGGACTCCTTTCCTACCTCCTCGCGGCCCTGCTATGGAATCCTGGATCTCCGAACTTGCTCAACACGGCTATTCGATACTTTTCGCAGGTGTATTCCTGGAAGCAATCGGATTGCCGGTGCCTGCGGCGCTCATCCTACTGATTGCCGGCGGTGCTGCCGCAAACGGCACACTGCAGTCCGGCTATGCACTGTCAGGCGCCGTCGTCGTGACCCTGGCCGGCGACACACTGATGTTCCTTCTGGGCCGCAACACCGGTTGGTGGCTGCTGGGACTGCTCTGCCGCATTTCGCTCAACCCAGAATCGTGCGTGCTGCGCGCCGCGGATGCCTTTTATCGCCGCGGTCGCATGCTGCTGGTATTGGCAAAGTTTATCCCGGGCATTAATACCATGGCGCCACCACTCGCAGGCAGCATGAACATGCGCTTCTGGCCCTTCATTCAGCTTGATCTTGCGGGTTCGGTCCTTTACGTCGGCACATGTTTTGGAATTGGGTTCATCTTCAGCGGTGCGCTGCAGGCATTGACTCGAGGTTACGAGGAGTTTGGGCGCGTCGTGGGCTGGAGCCTCGCCGCGCTGATGTTAGGATATGTCGGCTTCCAGATCCGGCTGTGGGTGAAGACGCGCAGACTAACCGCAGTACCCTTGGCGCTTCCTGCAGAGGCGGCACGCGAGATGGCCGCCGGTGCATGGATCTACGATGTCCGCAGTCACGGCTATTTCGACGCCAAGGCAACGCGCATCCAAGGTTCCAGAAGGCTCGACCCCAACGCACTCAACCAATCGGAGATGGACGTTCCGCCTGATCTCCCGGTCTATGTCTATTGCACGTGCGTACGGGAAGCCACGAGCGCACGGGTGGCCCGAGAACTGCAGAAACGGGGAATCCGCGTTGCAGTGATCAAGGGGGGCTTGCGGGCGTGGAAGAAGGCGGGGTTGCCTGTCGAGCCCGTGCCTCCGGCTGAGATGGCGGACTTACCCGCCTTCCTCTAAACGGTGTTGCAGCGACGGCAGCCGCCACGCAGCGACATGCATGTGCACCATGAAGGTACTTGCCTCGCGGGTGCGCGGATGAGGACGCGCAACTCGGATCTGCGGTTGCCTGGGAATCCGCTACCGACCTAATGCCGATTCGAAGTACTTACCGAGCGGAACCCAATAATGGCTCTTCCACCCTGCGTTGAGATGCTCAAAAGCGCCTGCGGGGAAGCCCGTGTGGTCGAGTTCGACCTGGGTGTGCGAGCCGCGCTTCACGAGTTGAAACTTCACGAGCGAATACACGCCGGGCGTCCAATCAGCAGGGCGCCACGCTTGAACAATGCGCTCGTTGGGTATTATCTCTATGTTTCGCCCGACTATCAGAGCGCCGAACATCGAAAAGGCACCGCCGGCTTCGCGGTCAATCTGCGCAGGTGCTCCGGAGAAGGTAGTGAACTGGTTGGCGTCGAGAAGCGCCTCGTAGACGCGCTCCGCGCTTACATCGAATTCAACCACCTGGTGCAAGGATGTGCGCCGGCAGTCCGTATCCGGATTCGGCACTGCAGGCGTCGGCTGCTGCGCCATGTTCTGGGCGCGAGAGGCCTCCACACCCAGAGTCCCGATCGCGAGGGCAGCGCCCAGGACAAACTCCCGCCGCGCCCGTATATCGAGCGGCCCCGCCGATTTTTTTCCCAAGTTCATCATGGCCTTGCTGCGTCCTCGATTCGTGAAGCAATTTTGCTCTACCGCGAGAGTGCATTCATGGAAGCACGGCCTCAAAATATGTTCAAGATCATATTTGGCCTGGCGTGCGACGATTAGCCACGACATTTCCGGCACCCACGGCGAGGGATTCCGATGCCATATTCTTCTGCTCATCGGCAACAAGTTCGTCAGCGCATCATTGACAGCGCGCGCAGGCTGTTCAATCGTCACGGCTTCGATGGTGTATCCATTGACGGCATCATGGCGGGCGCAAAGCTGACTCATGGCAGCTTCTACAGCTATTTCGGCAGCAAGGGCGAGCTGTACACCGAGGTGTTGGCTTGCTTCCTCACCGACCCACACTGGAAAAACACCTGGGAAGGCGTACACATCGACATGGCAGCCGCTGCACTCGGCCCACAAATTGTTCGTGCCTACCTGTCTCGCCAGCATTTTGAAGACATCGAAAACTCCTGTCCTATGGTTGCATTGCCGAGCGACGTCGCGCGCAGCGGCAAGAGCGTACAGGTAGCCTTCGAGACCGCATTCAAAGCGATGGTGAAGATCTTGGAGCAGGGATCTACTAACGCCGGCCACTCGCCCCGCGTGGTGGCACAGGCTGTCGCTGCCCTGTGCGTAGGAGGGATGGTCATCGCCCGCGCCATCGCCGATCGCGAGCTTGCAGATGAGTTGCGCCGTGACTGCATGGCCGTGGCGCTCACGCTGGGTGGTTGGAACGCGACGACCGGAGCAAAGCCGCACACCAGCGGCGCATCGCGCGCGCGCGCGGCGCACTTGCCGCGCAAGGTCCGCCGTGCCGCTAGCCGCGCCTGAAGCGACACAAATTACGGCTTAATGCTCGACCTAGTGCACGGAGGGCATTGGCATGCGCTCCGGTGCCCGTCGGCGTACTGTATGCGGCATGTGTGGTCGATATGTTACTAAGGACCAAGCGGCGATAGAGCGCGCTTTCGCGATCGTAAAGCCGTGGTGGCGTTTCGATGCGAGCTATAACGTTGCGCCATCGCAGCAGGTCCCGGTCGTGCGCAGCGCCGCGGGCGAAAGGGAAGGCGTAATGCTGCGCTGGGGATTGATACCCTTCTTCGCCAAGGGTATACCGCCGAAGTACTCCACCATTAATGCGCGCGTAGAAACGGTCGAGACCGCTGCGTCTTATCGGGGACCGTGGCGGCGCGGACAGCGCTGCATTCAGGTTGCCGCGGGCTTCTACGAATGGCACCTGGCCGCCGATGGCAAGAAGCAGCCCTATTTCATTCATCTCGCCGATCGGGAGGTTTTTGGCTTTGCGGGATTGTGGGATCGGTCCTTCGCGGCTGACGGGGCTGCGACCGAGAGCTGCGTCCACATCACATTGCCCGCCAACGAGCTGATGCGTGATATTCACAACACCGGCAGCAATCCCCACCGCATGCCCGCGATCCTGCGCGCGGAGGACTACGAGGCATGGCTGAGCGGCACCACTGACCAGGCGCGGGCGGCTCTACTGCAATATCCCGCAGATCTCATGGTCGCGTACGCGGTCAGCACACGCGTCAATACCCCGAAGAATAATGACGCATCTCTGGTAGATCCTCTCACTTAAGGAGAGTCCACGGCACGACACTCCGCCCACGTCGCACGCATTAAGTAGTATTCCTGGCGCAGCGCTTCGCGCGCTGCTGCGTAGTCCCTTAGGGCGTTAACCTATGCGCCTCGGCGCTGGCTCAGCGCCACGACGCGTGTCTGCGTATGCGTCACGGAATTCTGTGACGGCCGTCACTTCTCGCACGTCGCGTTCTGGCCGCGGGAGCCGATATTGAGATATCGGAACTGCAAGAATGCAGTGTTTCAATCTAGCTTAAAGCAATGAACATACGGCCGAAAGTCACCGCGCTCGTCGCGGTTTTGTTCGTGATTCTCGGCGTGGCTGAAATTCTCGTTGTAAAGCGCATTCTACTGCCCAGCTTCGTCGAGCTTGAGCGTGCGGATGCGCACATTGCGATGCGGCGCATCCGCAACGCACTCGACCTTACCACTGATCGGCTTGCTCTATCAGCGACGGATTGGGGCAATTGGGCCGATACCTATCGCTTCGTGCAGGATCACAACCAAGCGTTCGTGGCCGACAATATAACTAAGGTTGCTCTCAAGGAACTTGACGTCAACGCCATGATGGTCGTCGACCGCGACGGCAATTTTGTTCTCGCAAGCGAGCTTGACCTGAAGTCCGAGCAGCCGCTCGATCTCGACTTCGTAGCACGCAAGCGGTTACCGGCCGATTTCCCGTGGCGCGCGAACCTGCGTGACGGGCTGCCGGCGAAAGGGTTCGTGCAGACGAATCGCGGCATATTGATGATGGCAGCGGCGCCAATACTCGACGGCAACGGGCAGGGGCCGGCGCGGGGAATGGTCGTTATGGGCCGCTTGCTCGCCGCGCCAGAGATTGCACGGATCGGCGCGCAGGCCCAGGCCCAGGTGTCCATGGTCGCGCAGCGCAGTGAGCGAGTTCCAGAACAACTCGTTGAGAGCGACTCTGTCACGCACGTGTATCGCTCGCTCGACGATGTCTACGGTCAGCCGATCATGACTCTGCGTGTCGACGTTCCGCGGCAGATCACTCTGCGCGGTTACTCGGCCGTCACTTACGCATCCGCATACTCGCTGGTAGCCGCGGTGGTCGTATTGATTCTCCTGGTCGTCATCCTGAATCGGGTGGTACTGACACCGCTCGCTCGCGTAACGCGTCACGCGGTGGCGATCGGCGCGGGGGAGGACCTGACGCGACGGCTGAATTTTAACAGTAAGGACGAGATCGGCGTTTTGGCTCATGAATTCGATGGAATGGTCGCGCGCGTCGCCGAATCGCGCAGGCAAGTGGTTGATCAGTCCTTCCAAGCGGGTTTTGCGGAGCTGGCAAAGGGCGTTCTGCACAATCTTGGCAATGCGATGACGCCTATCGGCGTGCGCTTGTCGAGGCTACGCGACCGACTGCGAGCCGCGCCCACGGAGAACGCAGAGCAGGCCGTTGCCGAGCTCGCGAGCGACTCGCCCGATGCAGCACGCCGCACGGACCTCGAGGAGTTTGTACGGATGGCGTGCTCGGAGCTTGCGCTCGCGGTCAAGGCTGCGGAAATCGACGTCGCCGTAATGAGTCGGCAGACGGCGATCGTGCAGGCCGCGCTCACCGAGCAGCTACAAGCCGCTCGCAATGAGCATGTGATTGAATCCGTGCGCCTACCAGAACTTATTGCACAGTCGCTCGAGATCGTGCCCGAGTCGTGCCGCCAGAGACTCATGGTGGCCACCGACGACTCACTGAAGAGAGTGGGCGTCGTCAATGTGGCGCGCACGGTCCTGCGACTCATTCTGCAGAACCTGATCATCAACGCCGCGGACGCGGTGCGTGAGGCCGGTAAGGACAAGGGTGTGCTGCACGTCGCCGCAGAGATCGTACACGAGGCGAACGGTGAGCAACTACACCTCCACTGCAAGGATGATGGGATCGGTATAGCGGCGAACAATCTCGAACGTGTGTTCGAGAAGGGCTTCTCGACCAAATCGAAGGTTACCAACTACGGCATTGGACTGCACTGGTGTGCCAATGCCATCGGAGCGCTGGGCGGGCGGCTGTGGGCCGCGAGCGAAGGCCCAGGGCGCGGCGCGTCGATGCACCTGATGGTGCCCCTCGGCAGTCGCCAGAGCGTGTCAATTGCGGGAGCTGCGTGAGGTTTCACATGGCAGATCAAGTTCGAACTCAAGTGCGTGTGCTCGTGGTCGACGATGAGCCTGACATTCGCGACGCTTACCGGCAGATACTGCTGGAAACCGAAGTCAGCCAGGACATCGCGGGCTTCCGCGAGCTGCGCGCACGGTTGTTCGCGAAGAGCGGGGCGCAAGGCAAGGCGCCGTCGCGCGGCGCGACCTTCGATACTGTGTTCTGCGAACAGGCTGAGGCCGCGGTCGCGGCTGTTCAGGAAGCGCTCGCTCAGGACCAGCCCTTCGCAGTCGTATTTCTCGATATGCGCATGCCGCCGGGCCGCGACGGAGTCTGGGCGGCGACGCAAATCCGGGAGATCGACCCGGCCATCGAGATCGTCATTTGTACCGCCTATTCCGATGTGGATCCCTGTGAGATCGGCGGCATCGTACCGCCCGAAGATAAGCTCTCGTATCTGCAAAAGCCGTTTCATCCGCATGAAGTGCGGCAGATGGCGATTGCACTCGGTAGCAAATGGCGTGCGGAGCGCCGCATCGTCAAGCTCGCTTATTTCGATGCATTGACGGGGCTACCCAACCGGGAGCAATCGCGCAACCGCCTTGTCGGAGCCATCGAGGCGGCCAAGGAGCATGGGCGCAGTCTCGCGGTGTTGTACCTCGATCTGGATAATTTCAAGCGCGTCAACGATACCCTCGGCCATGCCGTGGGCGATGAGCTTTTGTGTCTGGTGGCCACGCGGCTGCGCAATTCGCTGCGCTCCAGCAATTCGACGACATCCGCAGCCGAAGGAGGCGGTCGGCCCGGCGACCTAGCGCGGCTCGGCGGCGACGAATTCATGGTGATGTTGCCCAATCTGGAGATAGGGCGCGATGCTGGCGTTGTGGCGGCGCGGCTGATTCGCGACCTGCGCGAGCCAATGCAGCTTGCAACAAATTCCTTGGTGGTTACGCCCAGCATCGGGATTGCCGTATTCCCTCAGGACGGTGCCGATGCCGCGACGCTGTTGCGCAACGCGGATCTGGCCATGTATTTTGCGAAGCGCAAGAATCCGGGCACCTTCGCGTTCTACGACATCGCGATGAACGCCGTTGCTCTGCATCGCTTTACGATAGAAGGTCGGCTGCGCGGTGCCCTTGAGCGCAATGAGTTCACACTCGACTATCAACCGCAGTTCGACGTTCGCTCGGGCGGTATTTCCGGCATGGAGGCGTTGTTACGCTGGACGAGCGACGAACTCGGGGGCGTACCGCCGGCGGAATTCATTCCGGTCGCCGAGGAGACTGGATTGATTCTTTCAATCGGCGAATGGGTGCTGCGCAGCGCTTGCCGCCAGGCCAAGGAGTGGCAGGACGAGGGCCTTCCAGTGGGCAGAATGGCGGTCAATGTCTCCGGCCGACAATTTGCGCTCGCCGAATTTCCGGCCCTCGTTGCCGCGATTCTCAAAGAGACGGGCCTTGCGGCTGCCAATCTTGAGCTGGAAATCACTGAATCGGTGGTTATGGCCGATGAAGGTTGGGCGCAGAAGGCAATCACCGAATTGAAGCAACTGGGCATTTCGCTGGCCATTGACGATTTCGGCACTGGGTATTCAAGTTTTGGCCGTCTGCGGCACTTTGCAGTGGATCGCCTTAAGATCGATCGCTCATTCGTGACGAGCATCAGTGATGGCAGTGATGACCGGGCGATTGCGGCGGCCATTATCGCGATGTCGCGATCGCTGCACGTCAATGTGACGGCCGAGGGTGTCGAGAATTTCCCGCAGCTGATGTTCCTGCAGGAGCACGATTGTCACGACGCGCAGGGTTTTCTGCTGAGCAAGGCTCTGCCGGTAAAGGATGCCCATGCGCTCCTGCAGCGCGTAGCTGAGATCACGGATAAATCCAGAACGCAGCGCTTGAAAGCCATCATGGGCTAGGCCTTCGCCTGAGACCTGCTCGAGCGCCTCGCGACGTCAATGGCGCGATGGCGCGATGGCGCGATGGCGCGCACTGCAAAGAAGCAGATTTTCCAGGCGCGCGGCTGATGCGGCCCGGAACACGTCGCAGCCCCGCCCACCCGCCGGCCTGATTTTCCGGGTGGGGGTCGCCGCGGCATGGTTTCGGCCCTTAGGCCAGACCGGCTCTCTGCCCATTTTATTGCTCATGCGCTTTCAGGCGGCTGTGCGTACAATCGACTGCTGGCTGCCCGTAACGCTTGCGAGCACTTGTGTTTAATGCAGATGGGCGGCGTGCTCGCACGCTGGATTAGCTGCGGTCTACGCTCTATAACGAGCGCTCATGCGCAATTACCCGTCCGAAGTTCCGGTCTCCTCCATCGGCGTGCCGACCACTGGCGCCGCTGCGGATATGCGCATTACCCGGCTGTTCGAGTCGATGCGGCCCGACTTGATGCGTTTTGCTCAATGGCTGACGCGTGATCGTGCGCTCGCGGAGGATGTTGTCCAGGAATCGTTGTTGCGGGCGTGGCGCTCGCGTGAGGCATTGAAGGACCCGGCTTGCTCGCGCGCATGGCTGTTGACCATCGTGAGGCGAGAACATGCGCGGCTGTACGAGCGCAAACGCTTGGAGCTTGTTAGCTTGAATGACGCACTCGAGCATGAAGGCGGCGCTTTCCTGAGTCGCGATGACAGTGACGTGCACGCGCTGCGCAGCGCCATTCTGCAATTGCCAATCGAGTATCGCGAGCCGCTCATCATGCAAGTCCTGGGGGGCTTTTCGGTCGATGAGATCGCGCGCGAATTGGACCTGTCGGCATCAGCAGTGCTGACGCGGTTGTTTCGCGCCCGAAACAAGCTGCGCACGCTCTATGGGCTCTCTGCCGCGCCCGACGGCGCGAGTTCCGAGGCGCAGTCGTGATCTGCGAGGACGCGCGCTTACTGATCGGGGCTGAGCCTTGCGCGACGTCCGGCGAGCTTGCCGAGCACCTGCAGAACTGCCACGCATGCGCCGAGTTCCAGCTCGAAATGGTCGCACTCGAAGCGAACATCCGCCGCGCACTCGAGGAGCCGCCTGGCGTTGCGCGTCGCCAGCGGCGAGTGCTTGCGCAGCCCAGATGGGCTCTCGCTGCGAGCGTGTTGCTGGCGCTCGTCGCGACGCTGGTCGTGTGGGCGCTGCGCACCGAAGGCACTCTTGCTCACGAGGTGGTCGCACACGTTGTCGCAGAACCGCAGAGCTGGTCTGGCACGGATGCCGTGCCAGAAGCCGCGCTTACGCAGGTACTGAGCAAGAGCGGATGGATCCTCGATGCTGGCCCGTATAGCGTTGTCTACGCGCGCAGCTGCTGGTTTCGTGGCCACTATGTCCCGCATTTAGTGGTCAGGAGCCCACACAGTCTCGCGACCGTATTGATCTTGCGCGATGTGACGGTCGACAAGCGCCAGAGCTTTCACGAAGACGGCTTGTCCGGTGTGATCGTTCCGAGTGCGCACGGCAGTATCGCGGTCCTGGCGGCGAGCGGCGCAGAGCTTGATGATGTTGCTGAGCACGTGCGGGTCGCGCTGCGCTTGCAAAGCCCTGCCGGATGAATTTGAACTCTGATATCGAGCGGCGACCGCGTGGGCGCCCACCTTGCGCCTATTCCACAGGCGGCGACGCTGGCGGCGCGGCGAGTGGCGCCGGGCAGTGCAAGTCCGGTTGGGGAATGCGGTCCTCGATACGTAAGATGGCCTTCAGCGGCGCAACGACATGCGGCGTTGTGTAGGAAATGTCTGACTACATGATGCGGTATGGGGGAATTGGCAGATCCCTTGGGCGCGCGCATGCTGCGCACCGTAGATCCGGATCCAATCATGTGTTGACCGTCCGCATCTATCTCCCCCCACGAGGCCGCCATGCGCGGCCTCGTCTACATCCGTGACCTGCGCGCCGGCAGATACCTGAGAAAGGATGCGCGCAGGTTTTGCGCTGCGCGGCAGTGGCTACCTGGGCGGATATTCAGAACCCACAATCTTGAGATTATCCTAGGACGCCTGCGCCCGTGTACCATCGGTGTCGCGTCCCTGTTCGCCGTGTTGCCGAGAATTGCCGCGTGATTTGCCGACCGTCCTGGACGCCGCCGCAGGGCCTTCGCATGCGTGGCCGGCGTCTTCGCCATCAGTCACTTGCATTATGAGGACATGCTGTGAACCCTCGCTTTACGTACTTGGTCCTCGGCGCGTTGCTCCTCGGCATCCTCGTGGGCTTTATTCTGCATGAACTCGTGCCCGATCCCGCCAAAGCCGCGGCGCTAGCTGGCGATTTTTCCATTGTCACCGATGTCTTTCTGCGCCTGATCAAGATGATCATCGCACCACTTATCTTTGCGACTCTGGTGAGCGGCATTGGCCACATGAAGGATACGGCGGCGATCGGCCGCATCGGACTAAAGACTCTGGTCTGGTTTCTCGGCGCTTCAATCACATCGCTGGTCGTCGGCTTGGTTCTGGTGCAGCTGCTAAATCCCGGCGCCGGCCTTGGCCTGCATGTCGCGGGTCAAAGCTCGGCAGTGGTTGACACCTCGGCTCTTACGCTCAAGGATTTCGTGACCCATCTCGTGCCGACGTCAATAGTCGACGCCATGGCAAGAAATGAGATATTGCAGATCGTCGTCTTCGCGGTCTTTACGGGGATGGCAATCGTTGCGCTGGATGCGCGCGCTGCGGCCGTGCTTGCGGTCATCGAGCAGATAGCAGCCATCATGTTGAAGATCACCAGCTACGTCATTGCGTGCGCTCCATTTGCCGTCTTCGCATCGATTGCTGCCACCGTCACGACTCAGGGGGCGGGAATACTGCTCGCGTACGCCAAGTTCATCGGCGGTTTCTACGCTTCGCTCGCGGTCCTTTGGGCGATCCTGATGGGCGCCGCAGTGCTCGCAATCGGCCGGCGAACGCTCGGCCTTATCCGTGCAGTCAGGGAGCCGACGCTGCTCGCATTCTCGACCGCAAGCTCGGAGGCAGCCTACCCGCTGCTCTTGGAGCGCCTGGATAAATTCGGAATTCCTGCGCGGATTGTGTCGTTTGTTTTGCCGCTCGGCTACTCCTTCAATCTCGACGGTTCGATGATGTATTGCACTTTCGCGGTGCTCTTCATCGCCCAGGCGTACGGAATCAGTCTGACGCTCACCCAGCAGGTGACGATGCTCTTGCTGTTGTTGGTGACTTCCAAGGGTATTGCAGGCGTCCCGCGCGCCTCGTTGGTCGTCATCGCTTCTACCTTGGCGTATTTCAAATTGCCCGAAGCGGGTTTGCTTCTGATACTGGCGGTAGACCACCTGCTCGACATGGGTCGCAGTGGCGCCAATGTGATCGGTAATTCTGTGGCTGCCGTCATCGTCGCGAAATGGGAAGGCACGGCAGGGCAAGCAGCGCAGTCGCCTGCGGAGGCGATTACCGTCGCGCTTTAAGGTGCGCGCTGCGCTCAGGCGCTGCGATACAGCTTGGTCATCACGAACTCGCGATGTCCTAGGACTTCGGCAGCCGTGAGACGACCATTGGCCGTCTTCACAATGGCTTCGATCAGGACATCGCCAGCACGGTCGACCGTCATGTCGCGCCGTATGATTCCGGAAACATCGACATCGATATGTTCGCTCATGAGTCGCACCGTGCGCGGATTGCCGCTGACCTTTAGGACCGGCATGATCGGGTTGCCAATGACATTGCCTTGTCCCGTCGGAAATACATGGATCACATAGCCTGCCGCCGCCTGCAGAGTGCAGCACTCCGCAGCGGCCGAAGATGTATCCATGAAATAAAGCCCCGGTCCGCGCGCGGGCGGTTCGGCAGGGGTCAACACGTCGATAAAGCTGATTTGTTTGCCGATCTTCTCGAGATTGCCGAGCGCTTTCTCCTCGATAGTGGTCAGGCCGCCGGCAATATTGCCCTTGGTCGGCTGGCTATCCGAAAGATCCGAGGTCTTGTGCGCCTCGATCACATCCTTCTGATAGTCAGACCAGGTTTTCATGAACTTCTGTGCGATTTCGGGCGAGATCGCGCGCGCGGCGGCCAGATGCTCTGCCCCGGTCAATTCCGACGTTTCGCCGAAGCAGCCATAGAGGCCGTGGGGAACGAGCTTGTCATACATGTTGCCGACGGTCGGGCAGGACGCTAAGCCAGTCGTCGTGTCACTTTCGCCACATTTTGCAGCGACCCACAAGGACGTCAATGGGCATTCCTCGCGCACTTTCTCGGATGCCCAATGCACGAAGTCCTTGGCTTTGCGCGAGGCGGCGGCCACCGTAGCGATGTCGCCATTGCCCTCGATTGAAAAGCCGCACACGGGCTTACCCGTCGCGGCAATTCCGTCGACGACCCGTTGTGTCCATACAGGCTCGATGCCGATGACGACGCATGCGGCGACATTGGGGTTGGCCCCGGTGCCGATCATGATACGGAAGTGCAAATCCAGATCTGCGCCGAATTGCAGGCGGCCGTAGGCATGCGGCAGGGCGATCGTGCCCTGGATATGAGCAGCGACGGCCTCACAGGCCGCGTTGGAAATATCGTCCAGCGGCAAAATCGCAACATGATTGCGCACACCGATCCGGCCGTTCTCACGCCGAAATGCCCAGATGGTCTGCGTCGCACCGCTCATGGCCTACCAGCGCTTCGTCTTCAAGTTGTGAACGTGCACGTGCTCTCCTTTGCGAACCGCCGCGACGACTCGGCCGATGTCTTGACCGTATTTAATCACGGCCTCGCCGGGGTTCAGGTCCTGGAGCGCGACTTTATGCCCGATCGGCACCGCCTGTTTGAGTGTACAGCGGAACTCACTGTTGTCCGCGGTGACTACGCATAACATGCTCGTGTCGGCAACGAGATTTTCAACGACCACGACGCCAACATTGTCGCGACGATCATGCACCAGCAGATGGGGCGTGTTTTCCATGCGTTCCTCGGGGATCTTGGCCCAAGGATACAATAGCTCCCGCGCAATGACCGCGGGCGTCCTTTGCGCAATGCTCTGCAGGAGCGCAAACCGCGCCATGGCGAGTCGATCAGCGGCTGGCGGGCACTGCGCCGGGGTCGAGCGCGAACCACGCTTCGGCTATCAGCTCTTCGCCAGGTTCGCGTCACCGTCGGGATGGACCTTGCCGTGCTCGGCCGCCTGACCCGCGTTGCCCTTCGTCAAAGCCTTTGCAAGCCCGAAGAGCCGGCCCGCCCGGCTTTCCGGAGAATCCCAGTACTCCGCCTCGCTCACCGTGATTTCAAGGAGAGCCAGGTCAGGGTCCGCCAGCCCGTCGGGGAACCACGGCTCAATCCCTGGCGTCCACAGTTCGCGCATTTTGTCGCGATCCCGGAAGAGGCGGGCACTGCCGCAGACGGACACGTAACTTTGTTTCTCCGGATTGGCATAGCTCAAATTCACCTTCCGGTGCTGGTCAATTTCGCCGACCTTGCCCGACGACAGCTCGGTAAAGAACCATAGCTTGCCTTCGGAATCCATCTGCAGGGTGGCAAGCGGACGGCTGCGCAACGATCCGTCCGGCTCCTCGGTGGTCAGCATCGCGATCCCAGCCTCGTCGATGAGGTCGGCGAGTTTCTGCATCCCGGCGTTGCTCTGTGGATCCTTCTTCATTACGCATCTCCGGCGGAGTCCATTTTCAAAGCGGGCAGCAAGCTTCGTTCCCCCCTTCCGTCTGCCAACTGTCCTAGGAGCGCCGCCGCCGGCTGCCCGACGCGGGTGTTGCGCCGGCTTTCTTGGCACCGGCGCCACGCGATTCGAGGCTTTTCTTTAGTACGGCCATTAAATCGATAACCTGCGCGCTCTTTTGGCCCGTCTTTGGCGCCTTCTCTTTCGGGGTGAGGAGGTGAATTTGGCGCTTGCGAACCTTCTCTTCGATACGCCGCATCAGGTCCTCGCGGTAGCTGTCGTGATATTCGTCGGGCTTCCAGGGCGCGCTCATCTCTTCCAGGAGCTTTTCCGCCATCGCGACTTCTTTGGGCGACACGGGCGCGGCTTTCGCGGCGGGCGCCGCCACATCCAAGTCGCCGAGCGAACGCAGTTCTGCAGCAAAGCGCAGGGTGTTGAACAGCAGTACGCGCTTATCTGCGCCAATCACGCCGAAGTGCTGCCGGCCGCGCATGACGATGCTGCCGACTGCCACCTTGCCGGTGCGCAGCAGGGCCTCGCGCAGGAGCGCGTAACCCTTCTCGCCGCCCTTCGCCGGGATGAGGTAATACGGGCTCTCGTAATACTCGGGCGCAATATCCGCGCTGCTCGTAAAGCTGGTGATTTCGATGGTCTGCGAGGCCTTCACGTTGGCCTGACGAAAATCCTCCTCGGACAGAGCGACGAATTCGCCTTTCTTGTATTCGTAGCCCTTGACGATGTCTGCCCAATCGACCACTTTGCCGGTGCGTTTGTTGATGCGCTGGTAGCCAACCGGAGCAAAATCGCGGCTGTCGAGGAGACTCAGCTCGAGCGTGCTGCTGCGCGCAGCCGTGTACATTTCCACTGGGATGTACACCAACCCAAAGGAAACAGCGCCCTTCCACATAGCCCGTGCCATGCGCAAAAGAGTAGCACGCGCCGTGCCCGCGCACGTGTGTGTTCCAAAGCTATTTGCGGCTCGTCAAGCGTCTGATGGCCTCCTCCAATGAGCGCTCGGACTTGTCGTAGTCCTGCCAGCCGGTATTGCCGGTGAGGAGCGCTGGCACGCTGCTGACGGCAAACCGTTTTGGATCAAGCCCAGCACGCACCTGTGTCCACGGCACAGGCATCGACACCGGCGCGCCTTCGCGCGCCCGGGTTGACAGCGGTGCGACTGCAGTGGCGGTGCGGTCATTACGCAGATAATCAAGGAAGATACGACCCGTTCTGGCGGCCTTGGACATCTTGGTGATGTAGCGCGTTGGACTGTCGTCATTCATCTGCACGCACACGGCTTGCGCGAACGCCTTTGCCTGCTCCCAATCGAGCGCGCGCCGGCCAGGTTTCGCAAGCGGCGTCACAACGTGCAGACCCTTTCCCCCGGTGGTCTTGCAGAACGCAACAAGGCCGATACCCTCGAGACGCTCGCGCAACTCGAGCGCCGCGGTGATAACCATGCTGAATTTCACATCGGGCGCCGGATCAAGATCGAACACCAGGCGTCCAGGTACGTCGGGTTGTTCGGGTCGGCAATTCCAGGGATGGAGCTCGAGCGCGGCAATCTGCGCCACGGCGATCAGACCTTCGGGCTGATCGATCTGCAGATACGGCTGACGGTCGCCCGAGACTTTCACGAGCTTGAGCAGGGGCGACGTTCCGCGCATGGCGTGCCGCTGGAAGAATTTTTCGCCGTTGATGCCATCCGGCGCACGCACGATGGAGCACGGACGGCCTTTGATGTGCCCAATCATCCACGGACCAACCGCTTCCAGGTATCGCGCAAGGTCGATCTTGCTCACTGCCGGCTGATTCAGGTTTTTCGGCCAGAGGACCTTGTCCGGATGAGAGATGGTGACGCCCAATACGACGTTTCCGCTGCTGTCACTTTTTGCCGCGCGCGCGCGCTTTGCAACGCGCTTGGCGGGCAGCGCCTTCTCGGCGTGCACCTCTTCGGCCGGTTTGTCCTCGCGCAGTCCCTTGAAGGCCGCCTGGCGCACATTTCCAGCGTCGGTCCAACCAGCGAATTCGATCTCGGCGACCAGCTCCGGCCGTGCCCAACGGATGTCGGCTTGCCTCGCGGGCGCATCCTTGCCGCTGAAGGGACTCGCGGGGCTTTCGACGGCGCGCAGTCGCGGCATCACTTGTTTCACGGTATCGCGACCGAATCCGGTGCCGACGCGCCCGACGTAGTGCAGTTCAGCGCCGCGGCGTACGCCGACGAGCAGTGAACGCAGATGGCCGTCTTTTTGCACCCAGCCGCCGATCACGACTTCCTGTCCCGCTCGGCACTTCGTCTTCGTCCAGGTATCCGTGCGCCCGGAGACATACGGTGCCTCGAGTCTCTTGGAGACAATGCCCTCAAGCCCCATCTGGCAGGCGGATTTGAGCACCGCATCGCCATCGCTTTTGAAATGATCGACGTAGCGAACGACTGCATTGGCGACTTTGCCCGGGCGTTTGAGGAGTTTCTGCAGCTTTTCCTTGCGCGCCGCCAGCGGCTCCTTGCGCAGGTCCGCGCCCGCCACGAAGAGCAGGTCGAACACATAGAAGATCACCTGGCTCGTGTCACCCTCAGAGATGGCATTCTGCAATGCGCCGAAACTCATGGCCCCACGGGCGTCAATTGCAACGACCTCGCCGTCGAGCACGCAGTCGTGGAGCTGGGCGCCTTCGGCGATGAGCGTTGGAAATTTGCTGCTCCAGTCGAGCCCTTTGCGGGTCAACAGCGTGGCCGCTCCATCGGCGACGCGCAGCTGCATCCGGTAGCCGTCAAATTTGATCTCATGAATCCAACCGGCGCCCTCGGGCACCGCATCGACGAGCCGACACAGCTGCGGCGCGATAAAGCGCGGCGGCGCGGCCGAACCTTGTGCGGCGTTGCTGCGCGGCTTCGACTGCCATACGGCAGCGGCTGACGCAGCGGATTTTTTTGCGAGCATGAAGGGCCTGGGCGCCCGTCCCTTGCCCGCGGCGATCGTGCTCAGCGAACGTCCGGAGGATACGGAGCGGTCTTCCGCGAGAAGGGCGTCGTGATCGCCAGGCTGTGCGTACGCGTCCCGATGCTTGATGAGGAGCCAATTCGTGCGCTTGCCGCCGTAGCGGTCGCCGCGCATGCGAACGAGTACCCAGCTGCCGTGCAGCCGTTCACCGTCGAGTTCGAACTTGAGGTCGCCCGCGGCGAGCGCGCGCTGCGGCTCCGGGCCCATCGGCTGCCAATACCCTCTATCCCATAATTGCACGGTACCACCGCCGTACTGACCTTGCGGAATGGTTCCTTCAAAGTCACCGTAGTCAAGCGGGTGATCCTCTACCTCTACCGCCAGACGTTTGTCGGCAGGATCAAGCGAGGGCCCCTTGGTCACCGCCCAGGATTTGAATACGCCTCCCAGTTCGAGGCGCAGATCGTAGTGCAGCCGCCGCGCCGCATGCTTCTGGATGACGAAGCGCAGACGCTCGGAGCGCGGCGTCGTCTTAGTTCCGCTCGGCTCCGCGCTGCGCGCAAAGTCGCGCTTGGCACGATACCGGGACAACTTTCGGGATGCCGCCATGCGGGTTCTGCAATCTTGTTGCCGGGAGGGGCGCTCCAATGTTAACGCAGTCCCTCGGTCGACGGTTCCCATGGTGATAGGATCGCTGGTGGCGGGCGCTCCTCCGGGGCACGCGCGGCGCCGCAAGAGATCGCGGCGGAATTGGGCCTTTACTTGAGGGGCGCGCGAGTGGCCATGGTTTGCAATGCGCGATCATCTGCCAGGCGCACTGTAGCGGGAAAATTGGGCACTGCTTTGCAGGCAGGATTTCGCCGCCCCGACCGCAGCGCGCCCTAGGTTGCACAACGTGCCTGCTGACTGGCGGGTCGACGACAGCGGTAGTGGCCGCGCTGATTGCTGGGTCCGACGGGCACCTAATCTTCCGGGTCGCAGCAAAAAAAGTGCAATATGTCGTCAACCACGCTTGAGCTTTCGCGTTTGATCATCGGGTGATCCACACCTACCGGAGGTAGCGATGAAATTCTGGAAGGTCGCCGCAGCATCGACGGTGCCGCTGCTCATGACAGCCTGCAATGGGAGCAACGATTCCTCCTCGGGATCTATGACCTATGATTTCATCGTTCCGCAAATGAATTCCCAGCGCAGTTACGCGGAGACCATCATCGATAATTCCAATAACTCCATCAAGGAGATGTACAGCGAGACCGTGACAGCCGTCAACTCGGACAATTCGTACGTGCTGCTGCAGGAAGGCACGACTGGATCGAACCTCGTCAATGGGACCAGCTACTCAATTCCGACTGAGACGGTAGATGTCAACGATCAGGGACGGGACACCTCGTATTCCTACACAAACGCCGCCGGAGCGG
>Ga0302177_10000350_pt1 | contig 35979 bp, 33 predicted proteins | sample I_Palsa_E1_2_FD_198780 | JGI IMG/M metagenome (GOLD analysis project Ga0302177, IMG submission 198780) | Peat permafrost microbial communities from Stordalen Mire near Abisko, Sweden - I_Palsa_E1_2 | ecosystem: Environmental > Terrestrial > Soil > Palsa > Peat permafrost | place: Sweden... | reverse complement strand
TGAGTCGGCGCATCCGAGCAAAGGTGCTGGCCGAATTTATTTTGAGGCCGCACGCTCCAGCGGCTTAAGCACCGCTAGGGCATCCTTAGACCACCCGTCCGAGTCGGGCCGCGCTTGGCTTCGCCGAGCGCCGACGACAGCGCCTTGGCGAAGTCCGCCTTCTCGTCGGGGCTGAGGCACGACGCGACCGACAACCGCCGCCCGCGCGAGACCAGAAACAGCCGCTCGATGCCGAATTCGTCGTGCACAATGCGCTCGAGCCGGACCCACAGCGGATTAAGCGTCCATTGCCGCACGCGCCCGCCCGGATTGATTTTGCGCAAGGTCAGCTCCGATGAGGTGACGATCACCTCCTCGTAGGCGCGCGCCGCGCGGAAATTGGCGCGGAAGGCGACATAGACCAGCAGCACGTCAAGGCCGAGGAAACCGAAGATCGGCCAAGCGCCGAGCAGCAAAAACACCATGCCGGAAACAAAGCTCACGCCGCCGATAGCGAGCATCAGAATCAGGAACCCGGTCGAGCCCAACGAACGGTGCGGCGTGATCACGGCCGAGAAAATCGCCGGCTCGGCGGATGGGACGATGCTGTGGCTCGTGTTGTCGGACGTCATGGCGGCAATTATACGGGAAAGATGGCGCGCAAAACCAGCCAACGGAAGACCGTTCAACAAAGCCTGAAGGCGGCCCGCAAGGGCAAAGCGGCGCACGTCAAAAGCGCCAAGACGCAGATTGAGGCCGACCAAGAAGCCGCCCACGGCGAGCTGCCGCAATGGAGCAAAGCCGAGATCGAGGAAGCGTTCCGCCGCTTCCAGGCCGCCAATCCCAATCCGAGCGGCGAATTGCAGTACATCAATCCCTTCACTTTGCTGGTGGCGGTCGTGCTGTCGGCGCAGGCGACTGATGCCGGCGTCAACAAGGCGACGCCGGCGTTATTCAAGCTCGCCGATACGCCGGAAAAGATGAGCAAGCTCGGCGAAGCGCGCGTGCGGGCCCTGATCAAGACCATCGGGCTTTACCGCACCAAGGCGAAGAACGTGATCGCGCTGTCGAAGAAGCTCGTCGCCGAGCACGGCGGCAACGTGCCGGACGATCGCGACGCGCTGGAAGCTTTGCCCGGCGTCGGGCGCAAGACCGCGAACGTCGTGCTCAATATAGCGTTCGGCGAACCGACCATCGCCGTGGACACCCACATTTTCCGCGTCGGTAATCGCACCGGCCTCGCCGTCGGCAAGACGCCGCTCGACGTCGAGCTGAAGCTCAACGAAGTGGTGCCGGAAAAATACCGGCTGCACGCCCATCACTGGCTCATTCTGCACGGCCGCTACACCTGCATCGCGCGGCGGCCGTTGTGCGAAAAATGCATCATTGCCGACCTGTGCAAATGGCCGGGGAAGACGACGCTGCTCTCATCCGCCCCCGCGTCAGCGGGCTCGGCTTCCTCCTGATGTTCGCCTCCGATCTCGCCCCGGGTTTAGTCGCGGCCTGCGCCATCGCGCCGGCGTTGCTGTTGTTGTGGCTCGTCATCGCCGGCGACAGCCGTCCCGAACCGCCGCGGGTGGTGTGGACATGCGTCGCGCTCGGCGCGGTCAGCGTGTTGCCGGTGGCGGTGGTGGAGCTATGGCTGCTGCATCACCTCACCTTCTCCATCAATCCGTTGCTCAGCGCCGCCCAGAACGCGCTGTGGATTGCGGCAATACCGGAGGAAACCGTCAAGGTCGGCATTATCGCCGCCGTGGCTTTGCGCTCGCGCGAGTTCGACGAGCCGATGGACGGCGTGGTCTACGGCACCGCGGTCGGGCTTGGCTTCGCCGCGGTGGAGAATTTTCTCTACGTGATCCACAACGCGCATTTGGTCGTGGTGGCCGGGATGCGCGGCATTATGAGCGTGCCGTTTCACGGCGCGGTCGGCGCCATTGCCGGCGCCTATACTGCCCGCGCGCGGTTCGGCGGCGCGCTCGGCGCGCACCGGCATGACGGCAGGTGGCGCACCCGCATGTTTGTCCTGGCCTGGCTGATACCGGTCGTGCTGCATGGCCTGTTCGATTGGAGCGTGTTCTCGCTGGGCGCGCTGGGCCAGCTGAGCGCGACCGCGCCTTCCGCGCGCATCGGCGGCTTGATTTTGCTGATCGTCGTCATTTGGCTCGCGGTCGGATTTGGCGCCATCGCGTTTGCGGTGCGGCTGGCGCGGCGGATCGCGCGCCGGCAAAAGGCTTACTTCGACACCAAGCGGCTGCCGCCGGTCCATTGGCGCGCCATCTGGGCGCGGTCCCTGAGCGGGCTCGGCTTAAGCGTCGTCGCTGTCGTAATGCTCGTCATCGGTGACTTCACCGCCAAACTCGGCGGACTGGTCGTCGGCGCCATCGCCGTGGCGATTTCCGCGCATTGCGCCAAATATCTGAACGAAGTCGCGCAAGCGGCGCATCGCCGCCGTGTCGCGGCGAATCCTGGGTAACCGATCGGCGCTCCGCTTCCCTGTTTATCGGACGCGCTTCGTTTCGTTGTTCGTGGAAATGGCTTAGCAAAACTCGGACGCGCATGCGTCGCGAGAACGGATTTTCTTATCCGCCCCCGCGTAGTGAAACGGAGCGGGGGAGGGGGCATGGGCGGCCTTTGGCCGCCGGCGACTTTAAGAACGCGACGCGAAGCGTCGCTGTGGCAAAGCGCGGTGGAGGGGGCGCCCCTCCCACCATCGCTCGCTCGCTTCGCGAGCTTCGGATGGTCCTCCCTCCCCGCTAACGCGGGGCGGGAGGAAGGCATCTCGTCGTTGGCTCGCAATGACGAGGGGCGCGAGCCCCAGGATCAAACTAAGCGTGGGAAGGCCAATGGCGGTCGCGGAACCAGTTGCGGTAGCCGATCATCTTCGCCCGCTGCGCCTCCGGCGCGTGCCGCTTGCAGGTCGACGCTTCCTCGCTGCCCTCCGGCGCCGCCCAGCGGAGCTCGACGCAGTCGTTCGGGTTGTACGCCATTTCCAGACTGGGCTCCCGGTCGACGACGTCCTTGAGGCTGAGCGTCCAGGCCGAGCCGTCGCTGCGCGTATAGGAAAACTTGCGCGCGGCAAGTTCGGAGGCGAGCGCGCTCTGCAACTCGGCCTTCACCTCGGCGAGGTGCCTGCCGGAGGCGATCGCATAGCGCTCGGGCCGCCGCGCCACCCGATCGGGAAATCCGCGCACCACATCGACGGCAATCAGCAGCCGAAAATCGCGCGCCGGCGTCGAGAAATCTTCCCACGCGCCGGTGGTTTCGAAGATTGCCGCGCCGTTCGGCATTTCGGCTTCGCCCTTCCCGCTATTCTGATACTTGCGCCCGTTTTCCACGGCGACGACCCGCGTCTTCACCTGCTCTTCGAGCGATGTGATCGCGTCGGTCATGGCGCGCAATGGATCGAGTGGTTGCGGCGACATCACCTCATCCATGCGATCGTAAAACGCTTCACCGTCGAGCTTCGATTGCTCGAGCGAAAAATCGCCGTACTGCGGGTTCTTGGCGATTTCGGCGTTGGTCAGCCGCCGCAAGCCGCCGTTTCCCTCGCGGACGATCGGCCGGAAACGCTTGAATCCGGGGCTGCCCAAAGCGGGCTCGTGGACAAACAGGAAGTTGCCGCGCCAAAAGCGCTTGCGCGTCACGGTGCCGTCAGGCTCGGCGTCGACGGCGAGGAAAACGCCGGGCGCGCCATCGGCTTCCGGCACGAGCCGCACCAGCATCATAACGTGACCATACGGATCGGCGTAGACCGTGCCTGGGCGCAGCGCGTCCTGCGTGAGCGGCACTGTGTAAAAATCGGTGTTGTCGTCGGTTGCCGACACCCGCACCGCGCCCGATTGAACGACGTCGCCGACGTCGCGCAAATAAGCGCCGAACGAGGACGGCGCCGCCGGCCGCTTTGCCGCCGGCGATGCAACGCCCGGAGCGGGCGCTGCTTCAGTCTCGGGCGCCGCGCTTTGCTGCGGAAACATCTGCTGCAACAGATTTGGCGGGGGCGCCGGCGTAGCGGCGGGCGTGGCGTTTGCTTCCGCCTTTTGTTCGCTCGGCGGCGAGGGGCGTGTTCGCCCCGGATGCTCGATGTCGAACCACTGGTAGCATTTCGGGGGGCTGCCGCCGAAGCCGCGCGAGCAATTCGAATAGGCGAAGGGCAGGCCGATCTTGTAGGCAAAATAAGCGCGCAAGAAGTAGACAAAGTCGGCGCAATCGGGGCGAACCCGCCCTACCGCGCCGTCTTCGCCGGCGCCCAGATAGTCGAACAGGAAATTGCGCGAACGGTCGCGCAGCACGTCGTTCCACGTCTTCCACGACAGATCGGCGTTGAGCGGCGCATCGAACAGCTTTTCGATCCAGGCCGAAAACAGATTCTCCGTCGCACGATCCCAGGCGGCATGGATCGGCCAAACGCTGCTCGCCGTGCCATGTGGTGCCGGGGGCTTGCTCTCGCTCACCACAATGTCGCGGGTGATGGTGGCGCATTCGCCGGTGGCGCCGTCGCGGACGAGTTTGGCGTGCCACGTCCCCGCGGCCGGCGTCGCGACTTCTGCGAACCAGAAGTAGGGCGGCCCGCCCTGGCGGTTGCGGGTCGTCGCGGCGGCGCTGCCGTCGGGCGCGATCAAAATCAGCTCGCCGGCAAACGGCTTTTCCGCGGCGAACAGGACGTGCAACGGCGCGCCCTTCCACGGCGACAGCGGCGACGGCAGAACCGCGACCTCGGCGCTTTCTTCGCAAGGCGAGGCGGCCGCCCGCGCCGGGGACGCCCCGAGCAAACAAACAACGCCGAACAGGGCGATCGGCAGAGCCTGTGCAGGAGCAAGCTTCAAGGTCGAAAACAAACCGAAACCCCTCAATGTACGCCCCTCGCCAAACACCATTAAATCATATCGCGCGGCGTTTGGCGCAATCATGGCGAACACCGGCTCCGTGGGAAGCCAAGCTGGTCACCCGCCAGCGGGTTTTCCAGTCACATTCAAGGAATTTCGTAGACCGGCACTTCGCCGGCGACGCCTTTGAGCGTCGCCTGCTGCGGGCGCGGCGTAATGCCGGCCTTGGCGAGCAGCGCGGCCGTTTGCGGGTGGTCGATCACCGGCTTGGTGGCGAACATGGCGTCCGAGACCGCGAGCCCCTGCACCCGCGCGGCGATATTCACCGTCTGGCCGAAATAATCGAGCCGGTCATTGAGCATGACGGCGAGGCACGGCCCCTCATGGATGCCGATTTTGAGAATGAGGTCTTCGCGGCGCGTCTCTTGGCCGACGGCGCCGATCGAAGCGCGCATGCGCAAGGCGGCCGCGAGCGCGCGCTCCGGCGACGAAAACGTCGCCATCACCGCGTCGCCGATGGTCTTGACCACGGCGCCGCGCTCGGCCGCGACGATTTCCGTGAGCAAGCGGAAATGCCCGCGCACCAGTTCGTAAGCCACCAGATCGCCGACGCGGGCGTAAAGCTCGGTCGAGCCTTTCAGGTCGGTGAACAGGAAAGTGAGGCTGACGATTTTCAGGCCTTGATCGACCGCGAGCGTGTCGGTGCGATAAAGCTCGCGAAACGTCTGATTGGTGAAGATGCGCTTCGCGGTGAGATGCGGCCGGCGCTGGCCGACCAGCGCGTCGTATTCTTTGGTTTCGAGCCACACCACCGGCAGCGCGCGCGTTGTGGTGCGGTTGGCCAGCGTGAGCTCGACCGATCCGGATTGCAACTGGGTTGTCGTCGTCGGCGCATGTGTGCCTTCAAATGCGAGCGAAACCTTCTGCAATTCCTGTGCAGGCTCCGGCGCGATTTTCAGATAATGCCCGAAGTGCGACACCGGATCGAAAATCAGCACCCATCCCTCCGCCACCTCGAGGGTCACGGTCGCAGCTTCGGCGGGTTTGAGCTCGCGCGCGAAAAGCGTGAATTCAGAAATCAGCTTTTTGAGCCCGTCGTCGGACAGGTCGACGGCGGAGCTCCAGAACACGTGGCGGTAATAATCCCAGAGCGGCAGCGTTCCCGGATCGTGCGCGGCAATCTTGCGCACGCGCGGGCTCACGGTGAACACGATCTCCACCAGCTCGTCGAGCGAGACCTCGAACGAGCGGCCGCACAGCGCGCAGTCGTAGGGCTCGTCATGCACATCCTGCAGCGTGGTCGTGACGTCGAGCACGCCGCGGCAGGTGGGGCAGAGCACGTCCCAGGACAATTCGAAAATGCCTAGCTGTGCGGCATGCAGGAACGCGGCGATGGTCTTTTCTTCGTCGAGATGATGCGCGGCGGCGAACGACAGCACATTGATGCGCGCGAGATCGCCGTCGGCGCCGGACGTGACCAGGCGCTCGATCGCCGCCGCGGCGTCGGCATCGGCGCGCACGCGCAAGGCAGCGAACAGGGGTGCAGTGTCGGTCATGGCGCGGAGATTACGCGAAAATTTCCTCCCCCACGACAGCGGGGGAAGAGCAAACATCAAAACAGAAAATACCGTTGCGCCATCGGCAAGACTTCCGCCGGCGCGCAAGTGAGAAGCTCGCCGTCGGCGCGCACCTCGTAAGTCTCCGGATCGACTTCGATGTCGGGGGTGGCGTCGTTGTGGATCATGCTTTTCTTCGAGATTTTGCCGCGGGTGTTCTCGACAGCGAACAGTTCCTTTTGGATGCCGAGCTTTTTGCCGAGCCCGGACTTGACCGCTACTTTCGAGGCGAACACGACCGACGACGCGGTGCGCGCCCGCCCAAACGCGCCGAACATCGGCCGATAGTGAACCGGCTGCGGGGTCGGGATCGAGGCGTTGGGATCGCCCATCTGCGCGGCGACGATCGTGCCGCCTTTGATGATGCAATCGGGCTTGACGCCGAAGAACGCCGGCGACCAGACGACAAGATCGGCGAGCTTGCCCTTTTCCACCGAGCCGATCAGCTTCGATACGCCGTGAGAGATGGCCGGATTGATGGTGTATTTGGCGACGTAGCGCTTGACCCGCGCGTTGTCGTTATCGCCTTTTTCTTCTTTCAACCGGCCGCGCTGCTTCTTCATTTTGTCCGCGGTCTGCCAGGTGCGGATAATGACTTCGCCAATGCGCCCCATGGCTTGCGAGTCCGACGACATCATCGAGAGCGCACCGATATCGTGCAGAATATCCTCGGCGGCGATGGTCTCCTTGCGGATGCGGCTTTCGGCGAAAGCGAGATCCTCGGCGATCGACGGATCGAGATGGTGGCACACCATCAGCATGTCGAGATGCTCGTCGATGGTGTTCTTGGTGTAGGGCCGCGTCGGGTTGGTCGACGACGGCAGCACGTTCTTCAGGCCGGCGACCTTGATAATGTCCGGCGCGTGGCCGCCGCCGGCGCCCTCGGTGTGGAAAGCGTGAATGGTCCGGCCTTTGAACGCCTTGATGGTGTCCTCGACGAAGCCGGACTCGTTGAGCGTGTCGGTGTGGATCATCACCTGGACGTCGTAGTCGTCGGCGACCGACAGGCAGCAATCAATCGCCGCCGGCGTCGTGCCCCAGTCTTCGTGGAGCTTCAGCGCGCAAGCGCCGGCCTCGATCATCTCCTCAAGCGCCGCGGGCCGCGAAGCGTTGCCCTTGCCGGAAATGCCGAGGTTGATCGGAAAGGCATCGAACGACTGGATCATGCGGCCGATGTGCCACGGTCCGGGCGTGCAGGTGGTCGCGAACGTGCCATGCGAGGGGCCGGTGCCGCCGCCGAGCAGCGATGTGACGCCCGACATCAGCGCGTCGTCGATCTGCTGCGGGCTGATGAAATGGATGTGACTGTCGAAGCCGCCGGCGGTGATGATTTTGCCTTCGCCGGCGATGACGTCGGTGCCGGGCCCGACAATAATGGTAACGCCGGGCTGGATGTCCGGATTACCGGCCTTGCCGATGGCGGAGATTTTTCCGTCCGTGATGCCGATATCGGCTTTGACGATGCCCCAATGATCGAGAATCAGCGCATTGGTGATGACGGTGTCGACGGCGCCTTGCTTGTTGGTAACCTGGCTTTGCCCCATGCCGTCGCGAATGACTTTGCCGCCGCCGAACTTCACCTCTTCGCCGTAGATGGTGAAATCCTTCTCGACCTCGATGATGAGGTCGGTGTCGGCAAGCCGCACGCGGTCGCCCGTCGTCGGGCCGAACATATCGGCGTAAACTGCGCGGGAAATGCGGGTCGGCATTAGTGAGCTCCTTCGTGAGCGGCCGTTTTCGCCGCGAAATGTTCGCGCAGTGCCGTAAGCGTAAGCTCGTAACCGCGGTCGCGCCGTCGCTCGATGCCTTGTTGAGAGAAGTCGTGGAAATCGTAGGGGTATGCCAAGGAATCGTCGGGTTCGAGCGAGATTTCGATCGTTTCGACCTCTTTGTAGCGTCTTACTACGTCCTCCACATCTTTGGGCAAGTCAGGCAGGCGCGCGGCGAGCTTTTGGATCGTTGATATTAGCTTGTTGAACTGTCTTGCGGTGCTGACATCCTGGCGCAAGCGGTTGCCGAAGCGAAGCTGGTCAACGCGTTCACTGACTTCGGTGTAGGTATTCGGCAACCGTGCATTGAGCGGAAACAGATTCATGATGACCAGAAGCTTGCGGATATTCAGTTCGGGATCGAACGCGTCGATTGCAGCGCCGAGTGGCGTATTGTCGATAAGCCCCCCGTCCCAGTAGTGCCGCTCCTTACCGCCGTAGATGATATCGGTCCAAGGAAACTGAGGTGCGATGCTTCCACTCGCCAGCACGTGATGCGGCCCGATTGCCGTTGGCGCGATGTCGCCGAGCTGCCGGTTGGCGAACCAGGTCAGCGTCCCGCACTCGACATCGGCCGCGGTGACGACAAAGGCCGTCTTGCTGGCATTCAGAGCCGTAAAATTCACGTGCTTGCGAAGCGTCTTCAGTAGCTCTTTGGTCTGATAAAAATAAATGAGGTTCCAGGCCGGCGAGAACCGATAAAAGTTCGGCACCTCGTAGAACGCAAAGTTAGAAGTAAGTACTTGAGGTACAAACGCTGGGGCTTTGATCATGAAATCGTTCCACAATCCCTCAAGCCTCGTTCGCGCATCAGCTTTTTCGTCCGCCCCGACGACGCATGCCGCATTGATCGCGCCGATCGAAACTCCGGTTACCACCTCGAGCACCATCGACTTGCGTTGCGCGCGTTGCCCGTCGATGAAATCTAATAACGCAAGAATCGCGCCCCATTCGTAAGCGCCGAGTGCGCCGCCGCCCTGCAAGACAAGTCCGACTTCGGTTGTCGCGCTTTCGTTCGTTGCACCGGCCATGGTTTGTCCTCCGGTTTCAACAAATCCCCAACGTTATCCCCACTGCATTGCACCGCTATGTCCGTGCACGCTTTTGCTTGCATCGGGCCGCGCCGGCGATATTCTCACTTTCAGATCCCTCGCGTTTGGTTCGCCAGATGAGAGAGGTCGCCAAGATCGGGTCGGACCGGGGCGCCGAAGCCGCTACCAGCGTCGCGCCAAGCTGCCGATAGATTTTGGTCCCAGCCGCGGTAGCAGCGCTGAGAACGTGACGGGCGGGCTTGCGCAAGCCGGCCCGTCATGATTTTTGCGGCCGCTTTTTTTGTGGCGGCTTTTTTAGTGACGGCTTGGCGCCCTTCTTGTCGAGTTTTCCCATGACGTCTTGCCGGAAGCCGTAGACCGTGCGCGTCCCGGCAAGCTCCACCAATTTCACCTCGCGGGTTTGTCCAGGCTCGAAGCGCACGGCGGTACCGGCGGCAATATCGAGCCGCATGCCGCGCGCTTTGTTGCGATCGAATTTCAGTGCCGGATTGGTCTCGAAGAAATGATAGTGCGAGCCCACCTGGATCGGCCGGTCGCCTGAATTGGCGACGGTCAAGGTGAGACTCTTGCGGCCTATATTGAGCTCGATGTCGCCGTCTTTGATCAAGTATTCGCCGGGGATCATCTCTGCCTCACCTGATCGGCTCGTGGACGGTGACGAGCTTTGTGCCGTCAGGAAACGTCGCCTCGACCTGAATTTCCGGAATCATTTCCGCGATGCCGTCCATCACCTGCGCGCGGGAAACGACATGGCCGCCGCGCTCCATCAGTTCGGCGACGCTGTTGCCGTCGCGCGCACCCTCGAGAATGAAATCGGAAATCAGCGCCACCGCTTCCGGATGGTTGAGCTTGACGCCGCGCTCAAGCCGCCGGCGCGCGACTATCGCCGCCATGGCGATCAAGAGTTTGTCTTTTTCGCGCGGAGTGAGGTTCATGGTGGAGCCCTTAGTTTAGCCATAACCGCGGCAGCGGCATATCACCCAAGGCCGTCAATAGGCCAATCAGATCGCGGCGCAGCGCAGCCCCTTCGCCGGCGACGAGACGCGCCAGCGCAAGTCCATTAAAGCATGAGATGCCGACCTCGCCGGCGAAGGTGCTTTGCTGTTGCCGGACGGCGGCGATGTCGGTTTCGCTCGCCGGGAATTTCAGCACGCTGGCAATGGCGCAGCCGCCGCCCGCGGCCGCGCGCCGGGCAAGACTTTCGGCAATCGCGCCGTCGAGGCGGAGGCTCTCGGCGAAAACCAGCGCGCCGCCGGCGCGAATGCGCCAGCGGTCGAAGAGCTGTCCCCGTTCGACCATTTCGCCCATGGCTGAGCGGCCGAACACCAGCATCTCCGCGATAATCAATTGCGCGTCCGGCGCCAGATCGGCCTCGATGGTGCGCCGAAGCCGCATCCGGTCGAACAGGATTGTCTCTTGCGGCAGCCAAGCCAGCGTCGCGCCGACGCCGACCGTGAGCCTCACATTGACAACGGTATCCGGCCCCAGCGAGCGATAGATTTTTTCTGCCGCCGCCGTGCCGACGGTCAGGCGGGCGTTTGCGCCGACTTCGAAATCGAGATCAAAGCGGTCGCCGCCGGTCATGCCTCCCGCGGTGTTGATGATGACCGCTTCGAGCGGGCCGCCGGGGGCGACATTCGGAAACCGGACCCGCAGTGAGCCTGCTTCGCACACGCGGCGGCGGCGGTTACCGCGCACTTCAGCGCCGACTGAAAGCTCAATACGTCCGACCGCCCGGTTGCCGGCAAAAGTCGCACTGTCGGCCGGCAGCTCGGCAAGCACGTTCTCGCCCCGTGGCATTAGTGGAGTCCGGCGTCAGATCGCCATCGCCCGATGCAGCGCGCCTTCATCGAGCGTATCGCGGTCGCAGGAATAGACGATAGCGCCGCGCTCCATCACCGCGAAATGGTCGCCGAGTTCGCGGGCAAAGTCGAGATATTGTTCGACGAGCACAATGGCGATTTTACCGAGCGAGCGCAAATAGCTGATGGCGCGGCCGATGTCCTTGATGATGGACGGCTGGATGCCTTCGGTCGGTTCGTCGAGCAACAGTAATCGCGGCCGCATCACCAACGCGCGCCCGATGGCCAGTTGCTGCTGCTGGCCGCCGGATAGATCGCCGCCGCGGCGCCGCAGCATTTCCTTGAGCACGGGAAACAGCTGAAACACGTCGGGCGGCACGTTTCGCTCGTCGCGTTTGAGCGGGGCAAAGCCGGTTCGCAGATTCTCCTCGACGGTCAGAAGCGGAAAAATCTCACGGCCCTGCGGCACGTAAGAGATCCCGCGCCGGGCGCGATCCGGCGGCCGCAGCCCGGTGATATCTTGCCCCTCCCAGGTGATCGTGCCGCGGGTGACGGAATGTTGACCGGCGAGCGCGTCAAGCAAGCTTGTCTTGCCGACGCCGTTGCGGCCAAGGACGCACGTCACCTTGCCGGGTTCGGCCTTTAGCGAAACCCCACGCAGCGTCTGTGCCGCGCCGTAATGCAGATCGATGGCGTTGACCTCAAGCATGGCCGTTATCTTCCCAAATAAACTTCGACGACGCGGGCATTGGTTGAAACTTGTTCAATGGTGCCTTCTGCCAGCACCGAGCCTTCATGCAGGCACGTGACCTTGACACCGAGCTCACGGACAAAGGCCATGTCGTGCTCGACGACGACCACCGTGCGATCGATATTGATGTGTTTGAGAAGGTCTGCCGTCTGCTGGGTTTCGACGTCGGTCATGCCCGCGACCGGCTCGTCGACCAGAAGAAGCTTCGGCTGCTGGGCGAGCAGCATGCCGATTTCCAGCCATTGCCGCTGGCCGTGCGAAAGGCTCCCGGCCAAACGGTCGCGCACCGCGGTCAGCCGTATGATGCCGAGCAATTCGTCGATCCGGCGCCGTTCCTCGGCGCTTTCGCGCCACCACAAGGCGGCACGGGCGCGGCGGTCGGACTTGAGCGCAAGTTCGAGGTTGTCGTTGACGGTTTGGCTCTGAAATACCGTCGGCTTCTGAAACTTGCGGCCGATGCCGAGTTCGGCGATTTCGGCCTCGTCGAGCCGCGTGAGGTCATATGATCCGTCGAACATGACGTCGCCGGTGTCGGGGCGGGTTTTGCCGGTCACCACGTCCATCATGGTGGTTTTGCCAGCTCCGTTCGGGCCGATGATGGCGCGCATTTCGCCCGGCTCGATCGCCAGCGACAGATTGTTGAGCGCCTTGAAACCGTCGAACGAGACGTTGACGCCGTTCAAGTAAAGAAGTGCGGAAGTCAACGCTTCCATATTGCGGTCCTTCGCGGGTTGTTCATTCGGCCGGCAGCGGCTCGGTTACGCCGTCCTCGGCCGCAGCGGATACGCGGTCGCGCCGCAGGCCGGTCCAGTGATAGATCGTGCCGATAATGCCGCGCGGCAGAAGCAGAGTGACGGCAATAAACAGTCCGCCCAGCATGAAGAGCCAGTACGGCGCCAAGAATCCTGAGGTGAAGTAGGTCTTGGCGTAGTTGACCAGCACGGCGCCGACAACCGCGCCCGTCAGCGTGCCGCGGCCGCCGACCGCGACCCAGATCACCGCCTCGATCGAATTGCCCGGCGCGAATTCGCTCGGATTGATGATGCCCACTTGCGGGACGTAAAGCGCGCCGGCCACGCCGGCGATGCATGCCGACAGCGTGAACACGAACAGCTTGTAAGATTCCACGCGGTAGCCGAGGAACCGCGTGCGCGCCTCCGCGTCGCGAATGGCGATCAGCACTTTGCCGAATTTCGAGGTAACGATCGCCCGGCATAGGAGAAACGCCACAATCAGCGCCACGCATGTAATCGAGAACAGCGCGTTGCGTGTCGTTTCCGCCTGCACGTTGAAACCGAGAATGTCCTTGAAATCGGTCAGGCCGTTATTGCCGCCGAAGCCGAAATTGTTGCGGAAGAAGCCAAGCATCAGCGCGAAGGTGAGCGCCTGCGTAATGATCGAGAGATATACGCCTGTGACGCGGCTGCGAAATGCGAACCAGCCGAACACAAAGGCGAGCGCGCCGGGCACCAGCACCACCATCAACATTGCGTAGGGAAAGAACTGGAAGCCGTACCAGTAGATGGGCAGCTCCTTCCAGTTCAGGAACACCATGAAATCCGGCAGGTTGGGATTGGCATAGACGCCGCGCGTGCCGATCTGGCGCATCAGATACATGCCCATCGCATAGCCGCCGAGCGCGAAGAACGCGCCATGGCCGAGCGACAAAATGCCGGCAAATCCCCAGATCAAGTCGATCGACAGCGCGAGCAGCGCGTAGCAGGCGTACTTGCCGAACAGCGCCACAAGGTAAGTCGGGATGTAAAAATTGGACGATGCAGGAATCGCAAGATTGAGGACCGGCACCAAGATCGCGATCAGGGCGACGACGATCAAAAAGATGGTGGCGCCGCGATCGATGGAGCGGATAAGGATATGTCCCGTCATGCTTCGACCGCGCGGCCCTTGAGCGCGAACAAGCCGCGCGGGCGCTTCTGAATGAATAGAATGATCAGGACGAGAATGGCGATCTTGCCTAGCACGGCGCCCGCATAGGGCTCGAGAAACTTGTTGGCGATGCCGAGCACGAATGAACCGACAAGCGTGCCCCAGAGGTTGCCGACCCCGCCGAACACCACGACCATGAAGCTGTCGATAATGTAGCCCTGTCCGAGGTTGGGGCTGACGTTGTCAATCTGCGAAAGCGCGACGCCCGCCATTCCGGCGATGCCGGAGCCAAGCCCGAAGGTGAGCGCGTCAACGCGGCTGGTGCGGATGCCCATCGAGGCCGCCATCGGGCGGTTCTGCGTCACCGCGCGCATTTCCAACCCGAAACGCGTGAAGCGGAGCAACGCCAAAAGCGCGACGAATACCGCGAGCGCGAAGCAGATAATCCATAGGCGGTTATAGGTGATGGTGATTCCGCCGACATCGAAGGCGCCGCTCATCCAGGAAGGATTACCAACCTCGCGATTATTCGGCCCGAACATAGTTCGTACCGCCTGCTGGAGGATCAGTGAGAGTCCCCAGGTGGCCAGCAAGGTCTCGAGCGGCCGGCCGTAAAGGAAGCGGATGATGGTGCGTTCGATGACGATGCCGATGCCGCCCGCCACCACAAACGACAGCGGCACGGCGATCACCAAGGAGTAATCAAACAACGCCGGATTGTTGTTGCGGATGATTTCCTGCACGACAAAAGTGACATAGGCGCCGATCATCACCATCTCGCCGTGCGCCATGTTGATGACGCCCATAACGCCGAAGGTAATGGCGAGGCCGATGGCGGCGAGCAGCAACACCGAGCCGAGCGAAAGACCGTACCAGGCGTTCTGCACCGCCTCCCACAGCGCGAGGCGATTCTTGATGGCGCCGATTGCCGCCGTGGCGCTTTTCATCACCGGGGCCGAGGTGGTCGGCGGCAGGCTTGCAAGTAGCCCGAGCGCGTCCTGATCGGCGCGATCGCGAATAACATCGACCGCCGCGAGTTTTTCCTCGTCGCTGCCTTTGTCGCCCGAAAGGATGATCGCGGCGCGCGCTTCCGTCATGGCGCGGCGCACGGAGGCGTCTTGTTCCTTGGCGAGCGCGCTGTCGAGCGTGGCCAGCACGCTCGCTTTACGCGACTTGTAAACTGCTTGCGCCGCTTCGTAGCGCGCGCCGGGATTCTTGGCGAGAAGCGTAAGTCCGCCGAGCGCAGCATCAACGGCGCCACGCACCCGATTGTTGACGCGAACGGTGTCGATGTCGCCTGGCGCATCGCCGGCGATTGGCGCGCCGGTCGCCGCATCGGTCAACTTGCCGGCCTCGTCCTTGACGTAAACCGTCTTTCGCTCGGCGCTGAACAAGAGCCTACCGTCCTGCAGCGCACGAATGATAATCTCGGCGCGCGGACTGCCGCTTGCCGCGAGGTCGCTGATGCCGGTGCTGGTCTCGCTGAAATCGTCGGTGGTGAAATGGCTCAGCGCGTCGTCAAGGCTCGCGGCGTAAGCAGCCGCTTGCCCGAGCATTAGAGAACTCAAGGCCAATAGCAAAGCGACGAGGCAAGCTCGGCTGATACGCATGGCAAGGTTCCCGGCCTTGATGTTGCGGGAAGGCGATACGCCGCCTTCCCGCATGCTCACTTTCACGGCGTTGTCGTTACTAGGCGCCGCCGCACTTCTTGGTCACGGTGTTGTAATTGCCGCACTTCATCTTCACCCAGTCGCCGATCAGGTCCTTGGATGTCGCGATGTAAGGCGACCACGCCGCACCAGGCACGAGATCTTTGGTCTTCCATACGACGTCGAACTGGCCATCCGGCCTGATCTCGCCGATGAAGACCGGCTTGGTGATGTGGTGGTTGGGCAAAAGTTCGGAGATGCCGCCGGTGAGATTCGCCTGCTTCGTTCCGGGCAGAGCTTCGATGACCTTGTCGGGATCGGCCGACTTGATCTTCTCCACCGCCTTTACCCACATGTTGAAGCCGATGTAGTGAGCTTCCATCGGGTCGTTGGTGGTGCGCTTCGGGTTCTTGATGAAGTCGTGCCACTCTTTGATGAAGGCCTCGTTCGCCGGAGTCTTGATCGACTCGAAATAATTCCAAGCGGCGAGATGGCCGACCAGCGGCTTGGTGTCGAGACCGGCAAGTTCCTCTTCGCCGACCGAGAACGCGACCACCGGAATGTCGGTCGCCTTGATGCCCTGGTTGCCGAGTTCCTTATAGAACGGGACGTTGGCGTCGCCATTGATGGTGGACACCACGGCCGTCTTCTTGCCGGCCGAACCGAAGGCCTTGATCTTGGACACTTCGGTCTGCCAGTCGGAGAAGCCGAACGGCGTATAGTTGATCAGGATATCTTCCGGCGCGACCTTCAGCACGTCCTTAAGGTAGGCCTCGAGAATTTTGTTGGTGGTGCGCGGATAGACGTAGTCGGTGCCTTCCAGCACCCAGCGCTTCACGTTGCCGCCTTCGGGCCCTGCGAGATATTCGACGGCCGGAATGGCTTGCTGGTTTGGAGCGGCGCCCGTGTAGATCACGTTACGTTCGCTTTCTTCACCCTCGTATTGCACCGGATAGAACAGAAGGTTGTTCAGCTCTTTGAACACGGGCAGGACCGATTTGCGCGACACCGAGGTCCAGCAGCCGAACACCACGGACACCTTGTCCTTGCTGATCAGCTCGCGGGCCTTTTCCGCGAATAACGGCCAGTTCGAAGCCGGATCGACCACGACGGCCTCAAGCTTCTTGCCGAGCACACCGCCCTTCTTGTTCTGCTCGTCGATGAGCATGAGGACCACGTCTTTCAGCGTCGTCTCGCTGATGGCCATGGTGCCGGAAAGTGAATGAAGAATGCCGACCTTGATGGTATCTTCGGCCCAGGCGGGCAGCGCCGCCGTGAGGCCAAGGGTCAGACCCGCCGCGGCGGCAAGCCAGCGGCGACCTCGCGGTCGCCTAGCGACCGCGGCTATCGGGTTGAGCATCGCGTTTTCCTCTGTTAGACGCGCGCGATCGGCACGTCGCCGTCGCGCATAGGGGAAATCGCAAGGAGCGTGCCAATCGCGGGGGGACGTTAAGTCATTGGCCTCTTTTGCGAAATCCGCGAACCGGGACTCACACGCGCCACCTCAACGCCCAATTTGATTCCGCCCAGGTTTTGTTCATTGCCTATTTTTTAAGCAAGTACGCAGGAGCCGAAGTGAGCAAAAAAAACCAGGCATATGCGGGCAGCCACCGGCTGCGCGGCGCTTCGGCCATTTAAATTCAAGCAGTCATCAGACATGGCCAGTCTCATCAACCGGCGGCAATTTTCTCTTGAATGGGGGCACTGCGACCCTGCCGGGATAGCCTTCAACGGCCGTTTTTTCGAATTCTTTGATTGGGGTACTTGGGCGCTGTTCGAGGCAGCCCTGGGAGTAAAGCCAGCGGAAATGGCCAGCGCCTATGGCCTCGCCTCCAATCCGTTATTTCCCTTGGTTGAGGTCAATGCTCAATTTCTTTCGGTAGTGCGCTTTGGCGACGTGATGGAAATGACGTCGCAGATCGTCGAATTTCGCCGCTCGAGCTTTGACGTCGAGCACCGAATCCGCGCGCGCGGCGAGCTCGCAGTGACCGGGCTCGAAAAGCGCGTTTGGGCTACTCGCGACCAGGCCGATCCCTCGATCATCAAGGCGCGCGCGATCCCTGCCGAGATCATCAAGCGTTTCGAGGTGCAATAAGCGCGGAAGTACCCGCCTCCAGGCCGTTGTTTGACAGCGGGTACGTCGCGTCGCTGTCTAACGCCGCAGCCGCGCCGCTTTTGCGTCGACTCCGAAATCCTTCGATCGTTGCCCCAAAGGCGCGATCGAAAATCCTTCCGCTGCTAATCCGCGCCGAAACAATTCCCGCACCGTAGCTGCTCGCGACGGCATGCGTTTGGCAAAACGGAAATCGTCGATCAGCGTCAGCTCTTCGGGTGAGAGCATGATCTGCAGGCGCTCGCCCCGCAAACGGTCGACCATGATGCCAGCCTCCCCCTAAGTTATGTGAGTATAATTAGTTATCGAGGATATATATGTCAACGACGATGTTAACGTCTTTTATGTTCTTAATGTGGAAACTGCAAAAAACATCAATTAAGTCAAAGTGTTATATTGGAAGAGAAATTGACAATCGACGTCGAAGCAGCTTACGTTTTTGAACGTAGCGGCTTTCTTCGCCATGTGACGGGGACCGGATGGGCACCATCCTTCCATTTGTGAGAGGCCAGTCCGTATTCGATCCGGAGGCGCTGCACGCGATGTCGGCTGCACTCGATCGAGCGTGTCATGCACTCAAGCTTCCCGACACCGCGGCCCGCGAGCGCGAAACTGTTGCGGTCAGGATTGTCGAGCTTGCGCGGCGCGGCGAGCGCGATCCGGAGCGGCTTTGCGAACGGGTCCTGTACGACGCCGGCTCGCGATAGCCGCCTGGCTCAACCTATTTCCAGGCGCAGCCTGTCACGGAAACTCTCACTGGCTTTTGCAATCTCGATCTGCGACCGGAGCAAGCGCCACTGCGACGACACTGCTTCATGCTTTCCCGGTTAGCGAAGAAGCCGCCAACAGAAAGGGCGCCGGGTCTCCCCGGCGCCCTTTCTAGCTGCGCATCGGCGCAGCCGCTTTTCCTTAGCCAAACAGCGTCGAGAAGAACCAGTAAAGAATCCCCGAAATCGCCATCGCTGCGGGCAGGGTGAGTATCCAGGCGAGCGCGATGTTGCGCACGGTCGAAAGCTGCAGCCCCGAGCCGTTCGCCGCCATCGTGCCGGCGATGCCCGACGACAAAACGTGGGTCGTCGACACCGGCAATCCGTAGACGTCGGCGGCGGCGATGGTGCAGGCCGCGGTGATCTCGGCGCAGGCGCCTTGCGCATAGGTCAAATGCGTCTTGCCGATCTTCTCGCCGACGGTGACCACGATCCGCTTCCAACCGATCATTGTTCCGAGACCGAGTGCGATGGCGACCGCAACCTTGACCCAAGTTGGAATGAATTTGGTCGCACCGTCGAGCGAAGACTTATAGGCGATGAGCGTACTGATGTCGTAGGCCGAAAGGTCGCTCGCCTTATCCTTCATTAGGAAGCGGATCGCCTCAGACGCCAGATACATGTCGTTACGGGTATTGCCGATCGTATCCGACGGCATCCGGGCCAGTGAGCCATACTTCGTAACTTGCTCGGAGATGTCCTGCACCAGCACCGCCAGTGACGGAAATGTCCCTTCGTTGAGCTCGTGGCTGGCAACATATGCCGTGACCGCCGGGCGCGGATTGCCAAGCACGGTATGACCCGCTGCTTTCTCCTCAATGACGGCACTCGCCGCATGCGATCGGGCGGCAAAGACCTGCAATTGATCAGGCGGCAGCGCACGATTGAGCGCGTAAGCGGTCGGCACAGTGCCGATCAGAATGAGCATGATCAGGCCCATGCCCTTTTGGCCGTCATTCGAGCCGTGAAAAAAGCTGACCAGCGTGCAGGTCAGAATCAGAATGCCGCGGATCCACCACGGCGGCGGCTGATCGCCCTTCGGCTCGGCGTAGAGCGCGGGGATGCGAACGACCGATTTTAAGAGCAGCAGCAGGACAGCGGCGAGGGCAAATCCGAATAGCGGCGAGAGCAATAGGGCTTCGCCGACCTCCTTCGCTTTGCTCCAATCGACGCCCGAGGTGCCGCTGCGGCCATGCAACAGAGCATTGGTAATGCCGACGCCAATGATCGAGCCGACCAGGGTGTGCGAGCTCGACGCCGGCAGGCCGAACGCCCAGGTGCCGAGATTCCAGATTATCGCGGCGATCAACAGCGCGAAGACCATGGCAAATCCGGCGCTACTGCCGACTTGCAAGATCAACTCGACCGGAAGCAGCGAAATGATGCCGAAGGCGACGGCGCCGCTGGAGGCAAGGACCCCAAGCAGATTGAAACAGCCCGACCAGATCACCGCAAAGTTCGCCGGTAGCGAACGCGTATAGATGACGGTCGCGACCGCATTGGCGGTGTCATGAAAGCCGTTGACGAATTCAAAGCCGAGCGCAATCAAAAGCGCCACAAAGAGCAGAAGGAAGGGTGCATAGCTGGTAACTTTGCCGCCGGCCGCATCGATATCGGAATAGATGCTGTAGGCCACGAACAAAACGACCGCCGCGATCACGCCGCCGAAGATTATGCCGGTCAGCGGGTTGACGGCGCCGGTGAGGTCGGGGCCCTTGCGGGCTGCCGGTTCGATTGAACCGGGTAGGGCGATGTCACTCATGGGGACCCTCTACGTGCGGAAGCGGCCGCACCTTGCGCGCCCTATGTGACACTTGGATGAAAAAGGCTTGTGAGAATTATGAGGGTCGCAGACCAGGCTGGCGGGCCCAGCTGCCGGCGGCCGGATCAGCCTTAAACGTCGACCGGGATTTTCGCTGGCGCGCCGGCCGCGATCTTCGGCTTGGCGAGGAGCTTCATGCCCATGCCGATCTTATCGCTCAGATTTTTCTGCGAGAGGCACGTGAAGAGGCACAGCGTCTCGCAGGCGACGGTTTCCTTGCGCCGCTCGACGCCCTCCTTGCCCCGCCAGATTTCCCGGGCCGTCTGGGTGCGCACATTGCCGATTGGCGGAAAATTCCAGCAGACCTCGACGCGGCCGTCGGAGCGGATGAAGAAGTTTCGCAGGCCGATGCGGCACGGCATCGCCTCGCGCGGCGCTTTTTCCCGCCGAAAATGGTTCGGCCATAGATTGAGCAATAGCTCCGAATTCAGGATCGGCGCTCCGGCGCGTTTCATCGCCAGGAGGCGGTCTTTCACGACAATCAGGTCGTCGAGTTCCTCTGGGCCGATCCAGAATTCCTCCTTCGCTTCAGCGGTGTGCTGTTCGAGCGGCTGAAAGTTGATCGCGGTCGCGCCGATGTCGCGCGCCCACGCGATCATCTCGGGCAGGAGGCGAAAGTTCAGCTTGTGCACGACAGGCTTGACGATGATGGGAAAGTTGGCGCCATGCCTGGTTCGCGCACGAATGATATTGCCGATGCCGGCGACGATGTCATCGAGCGAGTCGTCGATGCCGCGTGAATAGTTGTGGATTTTTGCGTCGTGCGAATCGATCGAGATGTTGATGTTGAACGGTTCGGCCGCGACCGTCCTCTCGACCACCTTTTCGTTGCCAAAGGCGCCGCCGTTGGTGGTAACGCCCCATTTAATTCCGGCCTCGCCGCAAAACTCAATGAGATCGAGAAAGCCTTTTTTGATGTACGGCTCGCCGCCGGAAAATTCGATGTGATAATGCCCAATGAATTGTTTGAGATCGCGCAGCGCATTTTTCCATTCGTCGATCGACATTTCATCGCGGTAATGCGCGAACCGCCAGTACTCGCAATAACGGCACTTGTAATTACACCGTTCGATCACTTCGCCATAGATCGACACCGGCACGGTCATGTCGCGGCCGGTGCGCAGATAAATTTCTTCCGCGACGGCGTTGCGGGCGTGGTGGGCGCCAAGCCGCGCCAGCTCCAGGACGTTCACAAAAATGACCTCTTGCGCGGAATGGGGAAACCGCGACGTGAAAGTCCCACATGCGGCACGCGGCAAGAAGCGATTGAGTGCGTAAAGGTTAATTCGATTGAATTTTGCGACGGGCCTGCGCCTTAGCGAAGGCCCGCTCATAATGCGATATGGCGCGGCGTTGAAAGTCCGCGGGCATTCACAAACGGACCACGATGTTATCACGCAGACAAACGCTGGCGGGCGGCGCCGGCTTTATGGCCGCGCTGGCAGCCGCCTCCGGCGAGAGGGCCGCGGCTTCGCGTACAGAGCGGCGCGTACCGTACGGCGCTTGCGTCAACATTGCCCCGCTGCAAGACGAGGCCGAGTACCGCGCCGCGCTGGAAACCTATTGTCAGCAGCTGACTCCGGAATACGGCCTGTACTGGGATTATCTGCGTCCGACCCGCGATCAATTCAATTTCGATTACGGCGACAAAGTACTCGCGTTTGCCGAGGCGAATGAGATGCTGATGCGCGGCCATACGCTGGTTTGGTATGCGGCCATGCCGGAATGGACCAAGCAAATCAGCAGCGCCGCCGAGGCCGAGCGGGAGCTCGCGATCCACATCGAGCACGTCGTCTCCAGGTACCGCGGCAAGATAAAAACCTGGCATGTCGTCAATGAGCCAATTGAGGAAACGAAGGGAAAGGTCGCGGCCCTGCGGCCCTCGATCTGGCTGCGCTATCTGGGCGATCGTTACATCGACACCGCGTTTCGGCTGGCGCACCAGGCCGATCCGTCCGCCGAATTGATCCTCAACGATTACGATATCGAGTGCGTCGGCGAAAATTTTGCCGCGCGGCGACGGGCGCTTTCAACGCTGGTGCGCGAGCTGCTCGGGCGCGGCGTGCCGTTGCACGGGGTCGGGCTGCAAGGCCACATCCAGGGCAAATATCAAATCGACAGCGACGGCGTGACCAGCTTCGTCTCCGAAATGAAATCGCTCGGGCTATCGGTGCATGTAACCGAGCTTGACGTTATCGACGCGGACTTGCCGCCTCAAGTTTCGGTGCGCGATGCAATGGTCGCGGCGCGCGCTCATGATTTCCTTAAGGCGGTATTCGCGGCGGCGCGGCCCGAAGTCATCGCCACTTGGGGCATCACCGACCGGTACACCTGGATGCCGATGTGGTTCAAACGGCCGGACGGCCTGCCTAATCGGCCGTTGCCGCTCGACCGGGAATATCAGCCCAAGCCGTTGTGGACGGTCATCGATTATTTTTGTGAGAAGGAATAGGAGGTCCGCCCCTCAGACCAGCCCGTTACGCCCTTCGGAAATCGGTGCTTAAGGCTGCTCGCGTGGTTGCGCCAGGTTATGGGTCAGCGGCAAAAGCCGCGCGTCCTGCGGCTGCGAGCGAAGAAATGCGATGAGCGAAGAGCGAAATCCCGCCACATCGAACGCCAACGCCGCGGCGGCATAAGCTATTCCGCTGATCAGCACAAAGCCGACAAGCTGCAGCAATCCGTGATCGGCTGGCGTCATTTTCAGCGCTAGCGTCGCCGCCGCCATCACACCTGTTGCCGCCGACACGCGGATGATCCCCCGAATATTGAGTGGCAATCTGAAGGCGCGGCGCGACAGCGCAATGCCGATGACAATACCGAGCGCCTCGGCCAGCAGCACCGCCGCCGCCGTGCCGCGCAATCCGAACGTTAGCGTTAGAGGAAACAAGAGCGCCATGTTCAAGAGCAGAATGAGGGTGTCGTGGGTGACTTGCAGCAGCGGCTTTTCCGCCAGCTGGAAACTGGCTTGCAGATAATATTGATTGATCGCGCCACACATGCGGCCGAAGGCCAGCAGCGGCAGAAGCGCAACGACGCTATCGCGGAATTCGCGACCGAGCAGACCACCGGCGACAACGTCCGCGGAGAGTGCAAGCCAGACGACGACCGGCGCGAGCAGCGCGAGCAGGATTTCGAAGCCTTCACTCAAGCGTTCGCGCGTCGCGCCGGTGCCTTTTTCGGCGAAGCTGCGAAATGCAATCGGGAACATGGCTGACGCAACGCTGGCGGCAAGAACGGCGACCAGCTGGCGGGTCAAATCGGCGGCCAGACCATAATGGCCGGCGCCGCTTTCGCCGAGCAAATAAGCAACGCCGAGACGGTCGAGCGCGGCGTGCAGCGAGAACGCAAACGCGCCGAGCGTGAACGGCAAGCCGTAGCGCAGAAACTGCACTAGATTTTCGATCTTAAACACCGGCAGGGTTTTCGCGGCGCCATTTCGGAGGTTAAGAACATTGACCGTGAGATAGCTAAAGCCGACCGCAACAATAAGACCGAGCCCGCCGGTCCCGAGCCTGATAGCGATGTAACCCAACGTCAGCCCGGTCACGGCGCGGATCATTGCGATAGTCATGAAGCGCACGGGATTGAAGCGTGCGCGCTTGAATTCCTGACTGATCTCGAAGGCCGCGGAGGAGAGCGACAGAAATAGGCTTGCCGCTACAAATCCAAGGCCGACATCCGGCCGGACGATCAGCATGACCAGCGGCGTCAGGCAGGCAATGATCAAGACGGTGCCGCTATAGCCGGCCGCCGCTGCGCCGCGCAGATCGAGATCAGGCGACCTTGCTTGATACCGCGAGACCGAGAGCCGCACCCAAGTAAAGAACAGCGCCGAGACAATTCCGGCGATGCTCATGCCGACGACATAGATGCCGTATTGAGCCGGCGATAAAAGATGCGTGTAAAGGATCAGCGCGAGGAAGCCGACGGCCGCCGGCACCATATAGGCCGCGAGATAGATTACCGCGTACGGGTTGATCATTGTCCGGCACCCAAAACTGTGATCGGTCGCGCCGTCATCCGACCGTGCCGCCAGAATTGAGCGGAGTCGCCGGCAGCGCTTTGGCGCGGCGCAGGCCGCGCAGAAACAGATAAACCAGGCCGGGTCGCAGAATGCTGTCGGGATAGCGCAGTGCGCCGACAAACAAGTAAGTCAAAAACTCGAAGGTTCGCCCCTGGACATATGCGTTCCGCGCGGCGGTCCAGAAGGCGTCGATCTGCGCCAGTCGCTTCCGGTGCTTAAGTTCAACGGCCGGAACCCGCTGCTGAACGGCGGCGTGCGAGTACACGGCCTCGATGGCCTTGTAGTCGGGCCGGATCGGCGAGTTGCGCCAGCGAAAATTCGCGCTGCCGCCGTGTTGCCGGTACATAAGCACGATGTCGTTCGGCATGGCGACGAAGTCGGCCAGCACCGCGAGGCGGCACCAGAACTCCCAGTCTTCACCCCACTTGAGCTCGGCGTTAAAGCCGCGCACCTGCCGCGCGGCTTTGGTCCTGATGCAAATCGCGCCGCAAACAATGAAATTCTTGGTGACCAGATTTCTCAGCGTGTCCTGAGCCGGAAACATTTTCAGCGGCAAATCGGCCCGCCGCGTTAGTTCGGCGCCGTCTTCGGTTATCCTGATGTGATGCGCGAAACACGCGACGCGATCCGGGTTGTTGTCCAGTGCGGCGACCATGCGCTGGAGCGCGTCCGGCACGAGAACGTCATCGGCATCGAGGAAGAAAATGTAAGGCGCGCGCGCCAGCGCGAGACCGGCGTTTCTCGCCGCGCTCACCCCGCTATTGGCTTGGCGCAACACGCTGAGACGCCGATCATCAATGGCGCGTAAGACAGCCGCGGTGCCATCGGTCGAGCCGTCATCGACGACGATCAACTCGACTTCGCGCAAGGTCTGCGCAAAGACGCTGTCCAGCGTCTGCCGGATGAATCGCTCGGCGTTATAGGCCGCGATCACCACGGTAACTTTCGGCGCGGGCGCGTCGCCGGCTGAAAGCTTGGTCACGCTCGCGAGAGCTGATGTTTCCATGTCACGGCACCGCCTGCGCGGGACGTCCGTCCGCGGCTCTAACGAACTTCAGCGTTTCGGCGACATTGGTGAGAACGCATCCGGCGCGTTTCGCCGTGCTCACCGCCCATTCGAGCAAATCGGGCGAGACGCCAAATCTGCCGGGTTGCTCGGCGACCTCGTGGCTGTAGAAAATCAGCCAGCCGCGCCGGTGCACTGTTTCGGCTATCAGCCGCACGATCTTGTCGCGATCGAGCGCAGCGTTCTGCAGCGGCCAAGCATCGAGCGCGCCGAGATCCGCGAGGCCGGTGTTGATGCCGGCGTGGCTCGAGCGGCACGAGTCGAAACGACCTTCGAGATAACGTTTGGTGCGAACCGAAAGATCGCCATAGGGATAAGCGAAGCTGCGCAAGACGATGTTGCCGTTGATCTCGGCAAGCGCCGCCTGGTTTCGGTCGAGCTCGGACTTCAATTCGTCGAGCGCCATATGGCGGACCGCAGGATGCGAGTAGGTGTGGCATCCAATCTCGTGGCCGTTCGCCCAGATCGGCCGCAATTGGTCGATTGAAGCGCATGCCGGACCGTCCGGACTGGTCCTGCCGCATCCTCTGCCGGCGACGTAAAAGGTGCCGCGCACGCCGTAGCTCTCGAGGATGCCGGCGCCCAACTCGCATGCCGAAACCGGCACATCGTCGAAGGTGAAAGTGACCGTCGGCGGTGCACCGCGCAAATCCAACAGCTTGCTGCGGCTCTTGCGGGCGACAAACCGTGCCGCCATGCCGCTGACACGCATCGACAGCGATGCGGCGTTTGGGTCCTCGAGCGGTTCGGCGAGCATGTTACCGGTATTCCTCGTACGAAATTCCGAACTCGGCCGCGATGCGGCCGGCGCCACGGGCGGTCCACATCAGGCTGCGCATCATCCCGGTCCGGCCGCCGAGCGCGGTAAAAGGTAGCGACAAAGTCCCGGTGCCGATCAGGCCAAGCGCCTTGCACCAGCGGCGGAGCGAGCCGTCCACACTGCCCGCGAGTTTGCGGTCGATGCGCGTCGCTTCGGTGCCGGTGCGGAATCGCCGCCGCAATAAATAGCCCACCGTGGTGCGCGAGCGCGGCGTGGTTTCGAACACATGCGCGTCGTCGGCCCAGGCAAAAGAATGGCCGTCCTTGCGGCATCGCCAAAAGAAATCGTAATCGCTGCCGCCGGTGAAGGCGAAGGCGTGGTCGAACGGCTCGTCGAGATAGTGTTCGAGCATGCTGCGCCGGATCAGCATGTTTCCGGCGCCATAGATCATCGCCACCGGTCCGGTCTTGTAGCGGGTCGGCGTGTAAAGGCCGCTGCGCGCCAGCCAATGCTCGGGAGCATCGAACACCGGGAACACCGGGCCGCCGACGATATCGGCTTCGGTGCTTCTCGCCACGCTGACCATTTCGCTAAGCCAGTTCGCGTCCGGATATTCGTCGTCATCGAGCACCGCGACGTAATCCGGCGCCGGCGTCGCGCGGCAGGCAGTGACGAACGCGCGATTGTACGCGTAAGTGTGCCCGCGGCGCGGCTCAACGAGGCAGCGCAGTGGAAACCGGTAGGCGGGAGCCATTTGGTCAACGACCACAGCGCCGCTGCGGGTCACCGTGTCATTGTCGACAACGACGACCTCGATCATTCCCGCATAGATCGATTGCTCGAGATGCGTCAGCAATTTGCGCAAGCCTTCGGGACGACGGAATGTCGGCACGCAGACGAACACGTGAGGTACTAAGCGTCCGGTCATGACAGGAAAGCACTGCCGATCATCGGACCGCTTTCAATTCGTTGGCGGTCACGCTTCGCGCGCCGACCGTTGTGCGGGTGAGCAAGAGGAATAGCGCGTGCGGATTGGTGGCGAGATAGCGGCCGGCCAGACGGCGCGGCTCGAGATAGGTGCGAAATGCCCATTCGAGGCCGGCCTGTCGCATCCAGGCGGGCGCGCGGGCGTTTTTGCCGGAGATGTAGTCGAACAAGCCGCCCGAGGTTTTGATCAATCCCACGCGCAACCGGCTGCGATTGCGCACGGCGAAGGCCTGCTCGGCGGGCACGCCGAGCCCAAGCCAAAGAATGTCCGGACGTGCAGCGTTGATGAGCTCAATGACCCGTTCTTCGTCCTGCTCACGCCGGAGGTAGCCGCTGGCGTGGCCTGCGACATCAAGTTCGGGATAGAGCTGGCGGATGCGGCGCGCCGCCTCGTCAATGACCTTTTGCGTGGCGCCGAGAAGGAACATCCGCGCGCGGCGCGATGGCGCTACCCGCGCCACGTCGTGCAACAGATCGGTCGTGCAGACGCGCTCCGGCAGCGGCGGCTTGTGAAACAGCCGTGAGACAAAGACCAGCGGCATGCCATCGGCATGAATGAGATCGGCGGCGAGAAACAATTCGCGAACCCAAGAGTGCCGCGCGCTCATGGAAAGGACTTGGCCGTTTGCCGAGCTGAAGATCAGCGGAGACAACGTGCTGTCGCGGCGACGCAACGCGGCGTCGAGCATAAGCTCCGCGGAGTTGGCGCGATTGATTAACGCAATCGGCAGACCGCCGATTTGCAGCGCCGGAACGGACCACCGGCGGTCGGCCGTTCCGTCGAAATGAAGACAGCCGATCTGTCCGGTCATAATCCGGCTCCTTTCGCCAAGCTCTAGGCGGCGGGAGCAGGCAAACAAAGTTAATTCGGGTGTTAGTCTTAAGAGTGGAGAGAGCGACGAGCGCGATGGGTTTCGATTTCGGCCGACGCGCTCCGGCGCGCCGTCCGTAAACCATAAATTTAGCGGCGCTTTGGTTCGCGCTGCTTACGGCTTGATCCGCGCCAGCGAAAGAAAACGCAAGCCAAAGGCAGCGGTGAAAAGAAACAGGCCGCCTTCCTGCAGCAACAAACTCTCGAAGCAGGAGGCACAGGCCGCATACATGCAAGTGCGTAAGAACAAAAGCTTGAGCGGTAACGCCGCGGGATCGGCTGGCCCGCGGTAAAAATCGATCAGGGGAAGCACGACAAGCCAAGCGGTGACGAGCAGCGACCCGGGAATCCCGATGGTGAGCGCCAAATTGAGATAGGCATTGTGGGCGTGAGCAACGGCGTTGGCCCAAACCGAATTGCCGCTCATCCCGTAGACCACCTCATGCGTCCCCCAAAACGCCGCGAAACCGTAACCCGTGATCGGACGCTCCGCGATGTGATCGAGCGCGAATTGCCAAATGTCCGTTCGTCCCGTGAAAGACGCATCCGGCAAAATCATATCGAGCAGATCGCGAACCTGTTCCGAATAAAGCGAACCGATCGACAGGACGATGAAGGCGCCGACAACAAGCAGGCCGAGCCCAATGCCGATGGCCGGCCTGCTGATGCGGTTGATCAGGGCGGTCACGATCAGTGTTATCGGCAGCATGGCGATCGCGGTCTTCGACTGGGTGAAGAGCAGAAACACCAGCGCCGACACAACGATAAGACCGCCGAGGACCAAACTGCGCACGCGCGCCACGAACATGCCGAAAAAGATAAAGAGGACCATTGCCACGCTGGCTTCGTTCTTGTGCGAGAAGACGCCGCGCCAATCGCCCGCGAGTTCCGGCTCGGCGAGATCGCTGGTTTGATGGACAGTAAGCGCCGGAGCCAGAAGCACGCCGAGGTAACAGGCGGCAAGGACGATCAGCACCACTGCGGCCATCACGCTGGCAAAGTGCCGCTGGTTCGTGGGCAGCAGCAACACCATGGCGGCGATGCTCATGCTGATGAGCGTGAATATCAGGCGGCGGGCGGAGAGGGCGGGCTCCCAGGAGGTCGCGACGCTTAGAACGAACCAGAACAACATGGCGACAAAAACCGGCCGCAGCAGAACAAGCAAACGGTTCGGGTCGTGCGCAAAGCACCACGCCGCAAGCAAAACCAGCAGCAGCGAGTAGGCAATTTGATTGGCGGTGCTTCCGGTCTCGGTAAGCTCATCGGGATCACCGAGACTGACGAAGGGATGAAGCGAAATCCACAGCAGGAGGAAGACCGCCGCGAGCAAAATACTGCGCAGCAGCGTGTCATTGCCACCTGTGGCGGCAGCTTGCGAATTGTCGTTGCGGAAATGCCCGAGCGGGGTCACTGCTACTCTCTCTTGTACTGTCTCTTGCGGCCTGCGCATCGGGCTTTGGCCGCGGCGCGAACTCACGCCGTTCCGACCCCAGTCAGCACCGCGCCGCGCACTTTGCGCGCATCGCGGCCGAGGTCGGCCATGAGGCGTTCAATCGCCTCGGTGTTTTGTTCGTCGGCTCTGGCGACCAAAATAATATGGTCGACCAGACTCGCGAACAGGCGCGTGCACGGCTCGCCGTTCAGCCGAATGGCGGCGACAATCACCATGTCGAAGCTTTTGGTCTGTTCGAAGGCCTTTTTGACGTCCGCCTCGCGCAGCGAACCATTGCGACGGCTTCCCGGGGCGACAAACGGCAAAAGATTAATGTTCGTGTCGGCATCGCGGACGACGACGTCAGCGAGCTTGCGGCGTCCGGTTGCAACGTCGATCAGGCCGGCATCGGTGTGGTCGGCGTCGAGCGCCGAAAGTGTTCGCCGTTCCACATCGGCGTCGATCAGCAAAACGCTGTGCTTTACGGTCGCCGCGGCCGCGAGCATAAGCGCGACCGCCACGGTGTCATCTTCATCGGTGGAGGTGATCACCAGCACGCTTGGATTGCCGCGTCCCTTGTGACCCTCGCGCACGGCGTCGTGAACTTTTTGGATCTCCGCGGCGAAGTGCGATTTTGGATCTTCCGCTGCGCTTAACCCGTAACTGACGTCGACGTTGGGCAATACGGCGAGAATCGGCAGTGCGCTTGTGTCGCGTGCGGCCGGTCGCAGCTTGCTCGTTGCCGAGGCAAGCGCGCCGAACCACGAACCCAATACGCCGCTTCCGCGCGGTTTCGTTTCCGCGGGCGGCGATCCCGGTCCCCTCAGTACGATGCCGACGCCCGCGGCGGCGCCGACGAGCAGCGCGCCGACCGCGATCAAGAAATTCGACGGCGGGAAGCTGCGGCGCAGCGGTACATCGGCGGGCGAAATAACGCGAATGTTTTTGGTATCGATCCGTTCCTGTTCGCCGGTCTCCCGGGCGCGTACCAGAAATGCCTCATAGACGGCCCGGCTCGCCAGCACATCGCGCTCGAGTTCGCGCAGCGACACCATGGCTTCGTTGGTCGCGACCGCATTACGCTTGAGCCTCTCCAGATTGGCCGCGAGCGTTTCCTCATTGGCGCGCGCGCCCTCATAGTCGCTTCGTGCCGACAGCGCGATGCGATGGATTTCGTCGTCGATATTCCGCCGCAGCCGTTCGGCTTCGGCCTTGATTTCGATGACCGCCGGATGGCGCGGTCCGAGCGTGGTCATCTGTTCGGCCTGACGGCGCATGACCTCGGCATATTGGGTCCGCAGCATGGCGATGGTCTGCGATTGCACCGCCTCGGGAAAGGCGCCGGTTTCGACCCCGGACGCCTGCAGCCGCTCGACCTGGTCGAGCCGCGCCTTTGCCGCGGCAGTCCGCGCTCGCGCCGTTCCCAGCTGATTGTTTAGTTCGGCGAGTTGCTGTTCGCTGATCAGCTGCCCGCCGGCGCTGAAGATGTTGTTGTTGACTTTGAAGTTCTCGACCCGATTTTCGGCCTCGTGCACCCGCTCCTTGAGCTCGTTGAGATGCGAGGACAGCGACTGCGACACCTGGCGCGCTGCTTCCGACCTCACATACGTCTGCTCAGCGAGGTAGGCGCGCGTAATCGCGTTGGCGAGCCGCGCCGCCTTTGCCGGATCGCGACAGGTAACGCTGATGTCGACGACATAGGTGCGCTCGGCACGTTTGGCCTGAACGTCGCGCTTGAGCGCGTTCAAGGCGGTGATCGCGTTGTCGACGTGAGCGCTGCTTCGCCCGAACCACGACGTAGAGCCGATAAATTCCGGATCGTGGTCGAGACCTTCGGCGCTGATGACGCGGCGCAGTACGGTGTCGGATGTAAGCACGCGGACCTGGCTCTCGACCTGCAGCGCCGCGGCGTCATTTGCCGGATTGGCGGGAGTGAGGTCGCTTCCCACCCCGTGCAAATCGGTGGGATCGATGAGGATCTGGGTGACCGCGGTATATTTGTGCGGCGCCAGTACGATGAAAAGCACGGCGAGCAGCAGAGCCGCCGCCGTCGTTATCAGGACCGTAATTTTGCCGCGCCAGATTTGGCGCATCGCCTGTTGCAGATCGAATCCGGGCCCGGGCGCGGACACAAAAGAGTGGCTTCGCCTGCCGGCGTATGCGGGTTGAAATTGGCGCGGCGCTTCAAACATTGCCGATATCGTTGTCAGCCCCGGTGCCGGCCGTGCTGATGGTTTCGAACAGCGTCTTTTTCAGGCGGCAAAGCCCCAAGCTGCCCGGGCGCACGAGCAGCCAATCTGCCAGTCGCAAACGGCGCGCCATGGTTAAAAATTCATAAAGAGCTAGGGTTAACGCTCGGTATACGCCGTTTCGCCGCCAGGCGACGAAAGGGGAAGCCGGTCGCCCGCGTTCAGCGGCGCAATAACCGCACGATCGCGCCAGCCAGCACTGCCCCGGCTAATACCGGTATCCAGATCAGCATCGCGCCCACCAATATGAGTAGCAGGATGGCGGCCAGCACGCCCAGCATAAGAAGGATGAGCGCGATGCCACCGGGTCCAAGCGGACTGACATAAATGCGGTGTGTCGGATAAACCCGGTCGTGCTGCCAGTCGAAGGACCGAGCTCGTCCGGGCGGAATGATCTCGGGCTCTACCGCCGGTCGCCGTGGCCGATCAATATCGTCGCTCATGCCGCGATCACCAGAAGCATCATCGTGCCTAACACTCGTGGCTAAAATATGTAAGCTTGGAGAGCGTTCACAAGCGGGCGGGCCGCGACTAGTCGTCGCCGCGCTATCATGACGAGGCCGTATCGGCATGCTAGCGTCGCGTGATGATTGGATGCCTACCGAGCATCAGACGCGGCGCTATATTTAGCCTGTTGGTCGGAATAAGCGTTCTCTCCGGCATTCGCGATGGAGCCTTTGCCGAGGACACCGCAACGCTGAGCGACGCTGCGACCGCCATGGTTGGCGCCTGGGAATTCTCCAACGCCGATCACGACAAAATCTGCCGCTTCGTTTTCCGAGCCGATCAAATCGCCAACGGCTACAAGCTCGATATTGATAAAAACTGCGCGGCGGTTTTTCCGGCGACACACGATCTCGTCGCCTGGACCGTCGACAATTACGGCGGTTTGCGGCTGCTCGATGGCGCAGGCAAGGCGGCAATTGAACTCAGCAAGGCGGAGGACGGCATTTACGACGGGTTCGATCCGGTACAAGGCCGTTACATACTGCAAAGCGCGGCCGCCGCGCCCGTTCGCTCCGCGGAAGACATGATTGGCGATTGGGCGCTTGCGCGCGGCACCGGCAAACCGATCTGCACGCTCACTCTGGCGCAAACGTCGTTAGGCGCCGATGCCATGACGATCAAGATCAAGCCCGGCTGCGATGCCGGCGTGATCCGCTTTGCTCCTACGTCGTGGCGCATGGACCAAGGCGAGCTGATTGTGCTTTCGTCGCGCGGGCAGAATTGGCGCTTCGAAGAGAACGACGCCAACACCTGGCAGCGGGTTCCGGAAGGCACGGATCCGATGCTGCTGGTTCGGCAACAATAACGGCCTTTGGTATTCGGGGCGCATTATGGCCGATGCACCGGCGATCTTTCGCGCGAAGCAAAGCGGATTCCTGCCGGACATTCTCGGTCTTGATTGGACGGAGCTCCGGCACGGTTTCGCGCGCGGCCGCTTCGACGTCGGCAAACAGCATCTGGCCCCGAACGGGTATTTGCATGCGGCGACCGTCGTCGCTCTGGCCGATACCGCGTGCGGCTACGGCTGCATGGTGTCGTTGCCGGAAGGGACCGCAGGTTTCACCACGATCGAGCTGAAGGCCAACTTTCTGGGCACCGCGCTGTCCGGCGGCGTGAGCTGCGAAGCGCGCTTGCTGCACGGCGGGCGGACGACCCAAGTCTGGGATGCGGAGGTCAAGAGCGAGGCGGCCGGCAAAACCATCGCGCTGTTTCGATGCACCCAGATGCTTCTGTCGAAGCCGCGCGGCGCGCAATAACGTCCTCACCGGTCCTCGCGCTCGAGGACTCGAAGTTTGCGGACAGTCAGTTCGTCGACCTCGATCGACCCAAACCGCGCCCGTCCGATAGCCAGACGCCCTATGGCCATACGGCCGATGGCCAGCACGCCGACGGCAACCGCCCCGACTGCAGCCGCCCCAATGGCCAGCGCCAGGAGTCTCGCGGCGGACGGCATGTCCCGCCGCCTCGCAATTTCTCGCGCCATCACTACCTTCCTTTCGCACCGGTTTCAGTCTCGTGATACTGCCATGCCGATTCTTCCCGGCGCTAGGACAGCGCCAAAGGGCGCATCTCCCAACGGCGCATGTCCATGAAAAAGATCGGATTTCTGTCATTCGGCCATTGGACGCCTTCGCGGCAATCGCAGACGCGATCGGCCTCCGACGCCCTTTTGCAATCCATCGACCTGGCCGTCGCCGCTGAAGAACTCGGCGCCGACGGCGCTTATTTTCGCGTCCATCACTTCGCCCGCCAACTCGGCTCGCCGTTTCCGCTGCTGGCGGCAGTCGGCGCGAAAACCAAGCGGATCGAGATCGGCACCGCGGTCATCGACATGCGCTACGAGAACCCGCTCTACATGGTGGAGGACGCCGGTGCGGCCGATGTCATCGCCGGTGGACGCCTGCAGCTTGGCATCAGCCGCGGGTCGCCCGAGCAGGTGATCGATGGCTGGCGCTATTTCGGTTATGTCCCGCCCGAAGGGATGAGCGACGCCGATATGGCGCGGCATCATACCGAAGTTTTCCTCGAAGCGCTGCGCGGCAACGGTTTTGCGAAGCCAAATCCGCAGCCGATGTTTCCCAATCCTCCGGGCCTGTTGCGGCTCGAGCCATATTCGGAGGGCCTGCGCGATCGCATCTGGTGGGGTGCCGCTACCGATGCCACGGCTGAATGGGCCGCCAAGCTTGGCATGAACCTGCAGAGTTCGACGCTCAAAATCGACGAGAGTGGACGCCCGTTCCATGTCCAACAAGCGGAGCAGATCCGGAAATTCCGTGAGGCGTGGAAAGCCGCAGGTCACACGCGCACGCCATGCGTCTCGGTGAGCCGCAGCATTTTCGCGCTGGTCGACGACCGCGACCGCGCCTATTTCGGACGCGGCGACGAGGAGAGCGACACCATCGGCTATCTCGGCAGCAACGAACGCGCCATTTTTGGCCGCAGCTATGCGGCCGAGCCGGATGCGCTGATCGAACAGCTAAAGAAGGACGAAGCTATCGCCGAGGCCGACACGCTCTTGCTGACCGTCCCCAATCAGCTCGGCGTCGACTATAACGCCCACGTTATCGAGGCGATTCTCAAAAACGTCGCCCCCGCTCTCGGCTGGCGCTGATTGACGCGCGAGCTGTCAGCGACCACGCTTCGCCCATATCAACTCGCCAGCAGCTCGCTCGACAGACGCGGCACTACCGTGAAATGATCCTGCAAATGGCCGCGGCGGCGCAACGCGCCTAACATTGATGGCCGCTGCAGGGGAGGCAATGGCGGACCCCCAACATTCGGATCGTGCGTTGCTTGTCCGGTTCTGGGCGAGCGCACGCGGTTTTTGGCGCGGCAAGTCCGCCATGATCGCATGGCCGTTGACCGTCGGCCTTGTGGTGATCGCGGTGTTGCAGCTCGCCGTGCAGTACCGCCTCAATTACTGGAATCGCGATTTCTTCAATGCGCTCGCCCGCCGCGACGGCGCCACCCTCTGGCATCAGGTCGGGGTGTTCGCGCCGCTCGCGATCATGAGTGTCGGCTTGGCTGTCATCTCGGTTTGGGCGCGCATGACCACCCAGCGCAAATGGCGTCAATGGTTGGCGACCTATGTTCTCACCGACTGGCTTGCCGATGAACGCTATCGCAAAATCGAAGCGGTGGGTGGCGAATATAAGAACGCCGAATACCGCATCTCCTACGACGTTAAATCGGCGACCGATTCTCCGGTCGATTTGACGCTGGGTTTGGTCAATTCGGTGATGACGGCCGGCGTCTTTACCAGCGTGCTCTGGGCGGTCGGCGGCGGGCTGACGGTTGCGGTCGGCGGCCTGATCGTGACCATTCCCGGCTATCTCGTTATCGGCGCGATCATCTATGCGCTGGTGTGCACCGGCGGCATGCTGGTGATCGGCCGTCACCTGCCGTCCGTTATCCAGATGCAGAGCCAAGCCGAAGCGGAATTTCTGGCGGCAGCCAATGATATCCGCGAGTCCGCAAGTCATCCCGCGGACGGCCAACATTTAAAGCAGGAGAGCACGGTTTGGGGCGCGCTGGCGGAGGTGCTGCTGCGCTGGCGACAACTGCTCTGGCAGTTGATGGGCACGACGTTCGTCTCGCAGACGGACGTTTTGTTCGCGCCGGTCTTCGGCTGGTTTCTATGCGTGCCGAAATATCTCGCCGGGACCATGACGCTTGGCGAGTTGACACAAGCTTCCGCCGCCTTCGTCACGGTCCAGGCGGCTTTCAACTGGCTGGTCGACAACTATCAGCGCTTATCGGAGTGGCGCTCCGCCACCGCCCGCGTTGCGGTGCTGCTGTTCGCGCTCGATCAGGTCAGACAGTCGGAACCGAAGAAGCCCGACTCGCCGTGATCTGGTCAGCGAACCAGTGGAACGAGTCCTTCGGCAGCCGGCGCTGGGTGGGATAATCGACGTAGATAAGCCCGAAGCGTTCGCTGTAGCCCGAACTCCATTCAAAATTATCCAACAGCGCCCAGACGAAATAGCCGCGCACGTCAACGCCGGCCGCCATCGCCTCGTACATCGCCGCGGTATAGTCCTTGAGATACGAGAT
>Ga0302177_10000348_pt1 | contig 36051 bp, 19 predicted proteins | sample I_Palsa_E1_2_FD_198780 | JGI IMG/M metagenome (GOLD analysis project Ga0302177, IMG submission 198780) | Peat permafrost microbial communities from Stordalen Mire near Abisko, Sweden - I_Palsa_E1_2 | ecosystem: Environmental > Terrestrial > Soil > Palsa > Peat permafrost | place: Sweden... | reverse complement strand
TCGACTGCAGCGTCGCCGCCGTTACGGTGAGGACGGTCGAGCCGGAGATCGATGACGATGCTGCGGTAATCGTCGAGCTCCCGACGCCCGCTCCGCTCGCGAGGCCCGACGCGCTGATCGTCGCGGTTGTGGTGGTGCCCGAACTCCACGTGACCGTGCTGGTCAGATTCTGCGTCGTGCCATCGCTGAATGTTCCGGTCGCGGTGAACTGCTGCGTGGCACCCTTGGCGATCGACGGATTGGCCGGCGTTACCGCGATCGACTGCAGCGTCGCAGCGGTTACCGTCAGGACCGTCGAGCCGTTAATCCCGCCTGACGTGGCCTTAATCGTTGAAGTTCCTACTCCGGCTCCGGTTGCGAGACCCGACGCGCTGATCGTCGCGGTCGTCGTGGTGCCGGAATTCCACGTGACCGTGCTGGTCAGGTTTTGCGTCGTTCCGTCGCCGAACGTTCCGGTCGCCGTGAACTGCTGCGTCGCGCCCTTGGCGATCGACGGGTTCGCTGGCGTTACGGCGATCGATTGCAGTGTCGCGGCCGTTACGGTGAGGACCGTTGAACCACTGATGGACGAAGACGTCGCGGTGATCGTCGAAGTTCCTACTCCGGCTCCGGTCGCGAGACCTGTGGCGCTGATCGTCGCAGTCGCGGCGGTGCCCGACGACCAGGTTACCGTGCTGGTCAGATTTTGCGTGGTCCCATCGCTGAACGTTCCGGTGGCGGTGAACTGCTGCATCGCGCCCTTGGCGATCGACGGGTTCGCTGGCGTTACGGCGATCGACTGCAACGTCGCGGCCGTTACGGTGAGCAAAGTTGAACCGCTGATGGACGATGATGTCGCGGTAATCGTTGAAGTTCCTACTCCTGCTCCGGTCGCGAGACCTGAGGCGCCGATGGTCGCAGTCGTGGTTGTGCCGGATGACCAAGCCACGCTCGACGTGAGGTTCTGCGTTGAGCCATCACTGAACGTTCCGGTCGCGGTGAACTGTTGTGTCGCACCCTTAGCGATCGACGGATTCGCCGGCGTTACTGCGATCGACTGCAGCGTCGCCGCCGTTACGGTGAGGGTCGTCGAGCCGTTAATTGCGCCTGACGTGGCCTTGATCGTCGAATTTCCTACTGCGGCTCCCGTGGCGAGACCTGTAGTGCTGATCGTTGCGGTCGCAGTCGTGCCGGAACTCCACGTGACCGTGCTGGTCAGGTTCTGCGTCGTGCCGTCGCTGAAGGTCCCGGTGGCGGTGAACTGTTGTGTAACGCCTTTGGCGATCGACGGATTAGCCGGCGTCACGGCGATCGATTGCAGCGTCGCCGCCGTTACAGTGAGGACCGTTGAACCACTGATGGACGAAGACGTCGCGGTGATCGTCGAAGTTCCTACCCCTGCTCCGCTGGCGAGACCCGACGCGCTGATCGTCGCGGTCGTCGTGGTGCCCGACGACCACGTTACGGTGCTGGTCAGATTTTGCGTAGTGCCGTCGCTGAACGTTCCGGTCGCGGTGAACTGTTGCGTCGCGCCCTTGGCGATCGACGGATTGGCCGGCGTTACCGTGATCGACTGCAATGTCGCCGCGGTTACGGACAGCAAGGTTGAGCCGCTGATCGATGACGATGTCGCGGTAATCGTTGAAGTTCCTACTCCTGCGCCCGTCGCGAGACCTGCGGCGCTGATCGTCGCAGTCGTGGTGGTGCCCGACGACCACGTGACCGTGCTCGTCAGGTTCTGCGTGGTGCCGTCGCTGAACGTTCCGGTCGCGGTGAACTGTTGCGTCGCGCCCTTGGCGATCGACGGGTTCGCTGGTGTTACGGCAATCGACTGCAACGTCGCCGCCGTTACGGTGAGGGTCGTCGAGCCGTTAATCGCACCCGACGTGGCCTTGATCGTCGAGGTCCCGACTCCGGCGCCGGTAGCCAGACCCGCCGCGCTGATGGTCGCAGTCGCGGTGGTGCCGGAAGACCAAGTCACGCTCGACGTCAGGTTCTGCGTCGTGCCATCGCTGAATGTTCCGGTCGCGATGAACTGTTGTGTGGCGCCCTTGGCAATCGACGGGTTTGCTGGAGTTACCGTGATCGACTGCAGCGTCGCCGCGGTTACGGTCAGCAAGGTTGCGCCGCTGATCGATGACGATGTCGCGGTAATCGTTGAAGTTCCTACTCCTGCGCCCGTCGCGAGACCTGCGGCGCTGATCGTCGCAGTCGTGGTGGTGCCCGACGACCACGTTACCGTGCTGGTCAGGTTTTGCGTTGTGCCGTCGCTGAATGTTCCCGTCGCGGTGAACTGTTGAGTGGCGCCCTTGGCGATCGAGGGGTTCGCCGGCGTCACGGCGATCGACTGTAGCGTCGCGGCGGTTACGGTCAGCAAGGTCGAACCTGAGATCGATGACGATGTTGCGGTAATGGTCGAAGTTCCTACTCCTGCTCCGCTCGCGAGACCTCCGGTGCTGATCGTCGCGATGGTCGTGGTGCCGGAATTCCAAGTCACAGTCGACGTCAAATTCTGCGTCGTGCCGTCGCTGAACGTCCCGGTCGCGGTGAACTGTTGCGTAGCTCCCTTGGCGATCGACGGGTTCGCCGGCGTTACCGCGATCGACTGCAGCGTCGCTGCCGTTACGGTCAGTAAGGTCGAGCCGCTGATCGCACCCGACGTGGCCTTGATCGTCGAATTTCCTACTCCAGCGCCCGTCGCCAGACCTGCGGCGTTGATCGTTGCGGTCGTCGTGGTGCCCGAACTCCACGTGACCGTGCTCGTCAGGTTCTGGGTCGTGCCGTCGCTGAAGGTTCCGGTCGCGGTGAACTGTTGAGTGGCACCCTTGGCGATCGAGGGGTTCGCTGGCGTTACGGCGATCGATTGCAACGTCGCCGCCGTTACGGTGAGCAAAGTTGAACCGCTGATGGACGATGACTTCGCGGTGATCGTCGAAGTTCCTACCCCTGCCGCGCTCGCTAGACCCGCGGCGCTGATCGTCGCGGTCGTGGTCGTGCCGGAACTCCACGTTACTGTGCTGGTCAGATTTTGCGTGGTGCCGTCGCTGAACGTTCCCGTCGCGGTGAACTGTTGCGTCGCACCCTTAGCTATCGACGGATTCGCCGGCGTTACTGAGATCGATTGCAGCGTCGCCGCGGTTACCGTCAGCAAGGTCGAACCGCTGATCGATGACGATGTCGCGGTAATGGTCGAAGTTCCGACGCCCGCTCCGGTCGCCAGACCCGCGGCGCTGATCGTCGCGGTCGTCGTGGTGCCCGAAGACCAAGTAACCGTGCTGGTCAGATTCTGCGTCGTGCCGTCGCTGAACGTTCCGGTCGCGGTGAACTGTTGTGTGGCACCCTTGGCGATCGACGGGTTTGCTGGCGTCACCGCGATCGATTGCAGCGTCGCAGCGGTTACCGTCAGCAAGGTTGAGCCGCTGATCGATGACGATGTCGCGGTAATGGTCGAAGTTCCGACGCCCGCTCCGGTCGCCAGACCCGATGCGCTGATGGTCGCAGTCACGGTGGTGCCGGATGACCACGTCACGCTCGACGTCAGGTTCTGCGTCGAGCCATCGCTGAACGTCCCCGTCGCGGTGAACTGCTGCGTCGCGCCCTTGGCGATCGACGGGTTCGCCGGCGTCACCGCGATCGACTTCAAAGTTGGCGCGACGGCCGACGTCACGATGAAGCTGGAAAGAATATCGACGCCGCAAGTGACCGAGGAACTGTTCACGACGTTGTTGCCCATGAAAATGGCCTGGCCGCCGGGGTTGGCCAGATCGCCGGCAACCAGATGGAGCGTGAGCTGGGTGGAACTGACGAAGGTGAGCGAACGAGGACTGCTGTTCCAATTCAGAAAAGTCGAAGTGGTGAAACCGGTTCCGTTGATGGTCAAATCCATCGCGCTGGCGGTGGCCGAGGCGGTGGCTGGACTAAAGCTGGTGATGGCCAGCGGCGCCGCGATGGTATTGAAGCTGGCGGTGGGAACAAACTGATCGTGAATCGTAACCGTGTCGGGATTGGTGGTGCCAGTCAAGCTGCCGGACCAACCGGCAAAGAGGAATCCAGGAAACGCGGAATTGGGCGTGGCCGTGGACGTGACCTGAGTGCCGTCCTGATAAAAATCGAAAGCAGTATTCTGCGAATAGGTGATGCCCTGTGGCGTGGTGGCGACTCCGCCATAACAGGCGCTACCGTTTTGCCCGAGCGGCGGAGGTACGGTATAGGTAGCGTAGAACGGAGTGAATGACCCAGTAATCGTCTGCGTGCCGGAATTTGGCTGGGTGATGGTGTGGGTGATGCCGAGGTTATCGCTCCAACTATTCCAGTTGTAGAAAACGTTGGTGGTGACCGGCGACTGCGCCTGGTCCACGCTGATGGTGTGGGTCGATCCGCCAACCCAGGCAGAACCATTAAAGGAGACGTCATAGCTGGACGGCAAGTACGCGAATACGCCATCTACGAGACCGTTCAGACCGGGATTCCAGGTGTTGGGGCCGGTGATTGATGCGCCGAGGTACGTTACCGGATCGGTGACGTAAACCGCCTGCGCCATCGAGGTGGGCGCTTGAATGTAAAACGGGTGAGGATTGTCGCTGGCTGGAAACGGAACTCCGAACCATTCGTAGAAATTATTTACGCCCGAGGAAGTGGTGCTCACCGAGATCAACGTGCGGTCGGCAAAGAACGCGCCGCCAAATTCGGATGTGGGCGGCGGACTTACGCTGGCGGTACCGGATCCGGAAGGTGCGGCGGCCGGAGAGGCGAAGGCGAAAGGCTGAAGGCGGATATAGTTTGCTTCGTAGACTGTGACCGCCGGCGCCGTCACCGGATCGGTGAGGCTGCCAGATCCGGGCTCGACCGTCACCGTGTGCGAAGATGCGCCAAGATCGTTCCAGGCGCCAAAGGCGTACGTGGAACCGTCGCTGGGATTAAGAGTTTGCGGATCCGGCGGCACCGCGATGGTGTGGGTGGAATTCAGCGCCCAACTGAAAGTTTGCGGCGTGGTGGGGAAGGTCTGGGTATCGACAATGACCGAAAGTCCGGGAGGATTGGTGGTAACGGTGACTTGCGAGGGTACCCGGCCGTACAGACGGTCGATGCCGTCGCGATCGCCGGAAGAATAATCCGTGTCATTGCTGAGCGGCATGCCGGGCGGGATCGATTCGATTACCGGCAAGCCCGCCTTGGACAAATCGAAAGTGGCGTACTCCATGATGGAGGCCAGATCGAAAAGCCCGCTGGTTTGAAAATCCGAAGTGAACAGAGTGAAGTTCCCCGGGACGTTGGGCAAATCGGCGTTAGCGAGGTTGAACGTGATGTAACTGGCGCGATCAGGGCGCTGGTGCTCGTGCAGCAAGCCCAAGGTGTGGCCGAATTCATGGAGCCAAGTGGCGACGGAGCAGCCGGTGCCGCAGGTCAGCATTTGGGGACCGCCAATCATCCCCACAGCGGACATTCCTTCGCCGTTTCCGCCTTCCACCGTGATATTTACAACGTTCGTTTGCGAGCCTTGGGGCACAAGCTCAATGAAACCCGAAAAATCAGCGTTGAACTGCATGATCGCGGAAGTGAGGTTAGGAGCACTTCCGCTGATGGTGTAAGGAATTTGAACCAGGCCGCCGACGGCCGGCCAAAGGTTGGAAGTGTAGCTAATCGAGAGGGCGTCGGGGGTTACGGTGCCGGTGGTTACGGCCTCGCTGGTCACCGTCTTCAAGCTCCGGGGAGTTGCGGCGGAGGTACTGCCCAACTGCGCGACCGGTCCCAGAATAATGTCGCCCTCGATGACCACCATGCCATTCCAAACCTGATACTGAATCGGCTGGCCTTTCCACATGCCGGTGAGTATGGGAAGAGACTGCTGCGTTCCGGTTGGAACTTTGCGGTTGATAACCAGGTCGGTGGAGACCGAGTGATTTTCCGCGTCGACGACCGTGACCGAAATCAGGTTGATTCCCGGGCGCAGGGTGATGGCGGGGATTTCCCAGATGGCGCTGCTCGCGCCGGTGACCGTAAAGGTGCCGACGCCACGCTTGCCGAATTGACTCACCCATAAAACATTTTTAACTTCGGCGTTCGCGGTGGCCGTGCCTTGCAGGGTGATGGACGGCTCATTGGTTTCGAAGGTTCTGGTCGACGGACTGGTTAGCGCCACCGACGGCGCAGCATCCTGCGCGCTCGAAAGCGGCGCGAACGAGAGCAGCGAGCCAACCACCAGCAGGAGCGGCAGAATCATTCTTCGCATAATTCTCCTGAATTAGAGCCCTGACGATTCCCCGGCGCGGGAGGCGCCATTTTGGTGCGTGCGTTGAAGCTCAATTGGCCGCCCATTCCAAGCGAGTAAACATTAATTAGGTCAGCGGCTTGTACTCGTACGCCTATTACTGGCGGTGGTCCGGGCGCAATCCTAGCCACTCGCAAAATAACCAAGGGACAGATGTTTTTCGAAGTGCTGGAACTTGGCCTGAAAAGCTTCACTTGTATGTGAGTGCCAGCGCTGAAGTATCACGATGAAAATAAAATTATTTGGAGAGGCGGGGCGGGACCGAACGAGTGGCGCAGATGTTTCCGATTATCGAACTGGAATGTGCAAACCTTTGCATACTTCGCAGCGCTCTGAAGCGGGAGCGGCTCAATTTCGGGATCAGGTTGGTTCACCTCTTGGGAAAGGTGAAGAGCTCGACGAGCGTCCGCACGCGCTGTTTCCGGCGGCTGGGCGGAAATCGCCTGGTTCGGGTTAGCTCGGCGATGCCGTGGATGCTGGCCCAAAACAGTTCCGACATAACATCTGCCCTTGATCGGACGCCTCGCTCTTAGCGATGCCGAGCTAGCACCTTACCGCGCGCCGTCGGGCGTGCGGTTACTCCGAGCGCAGGGCCTGGATGACGTCGACGCGCGAGGCGCGCGCGGCTGGCACGAATGAGGCGATCACGGCGGCGGTGAGCAGCACAATCGCGGAGATGACCACGGGTCCGGTGCCGGGCATTTTCAGGTCGCCGAAATAGGAGGCGGCCAAACGGGCGGCGGCGAATCCGAATAAGGCGCCGGCGACCACGCCGGCGGTGGCCATGATCGCTCCCTCGGTGACCACCGTCTTGAGAATACTTTCAGGCTGCGAGCCGAGCGCGAGACGGATGCCGAATTCACGCGTGCGCGAGCTGACCGAAAACGCCAGCACGCCCGCGACGCCCACCACCGCAATGGCCAGCGCGACGCCGGCAAAAACGCCAAACACCAGCGAGTTCAAACGATCGGGCGCCAGAACTTTGGCGCGGATGTCTTCGAGCGTGGCCGGGTGTTCGACCGGTTGATCCGCGGACATTCCGCGAATAATTTTTGTGACCGGGGTCACCAGCGCGTAAGGATTTCCGGTGGTGTGGATGAACAGGTGGCCGCCAAAGAGGGGCCCGTCGGCGAACGTGCTGTAAACCGTGGGCGAAGGCTCCGGGACGATATGCAGGTCGTCCACATCGGGCACGACGCCGATGATGCGGTGCGGTGCGGCGGTTCGAGCTTTTTGGGTGTCGGTGCCGTCGAAGTAGGCCAGGACGGGATCGGTCCAGTACACATGCCGCCCGACGGCATCCTGCCCCGGGAACATGCGCTGCGCCAAAGTTTCACTGACGATGACGACGGGTTCTTTGGTGTTGTCGTCGAGATCATTGAAATCGCGGCCCGCGAGGATGGGCGCTCCCACGGCTCGGAAAAAGTCCGGGGAAACCGTGCGCCAAAGTGCGCGCGGGTCGTCGTTGCCATGCACGTGGCCGTCGCCGGAGTATTGCAAGCCGACGCCGAAGATTTCGGTGTCGCGCCAGGGAGCGGTCGCCGAGAAGGCGGTCCCGCTGACGCCGGGCAGTTCATTGATGCGCCGCAAGGTTTCTTTGTAAAAATCGACGACCTGCTGGTCGGTCTTGCCGTAGGACATGGCCGGAACGTCCAGGGCGAGAACCTGGCGAGTGTCGACGCCCGGGCGCACCGCCTGCAGCGCGAGGAGCGTGGCGACCAAAGCGCTGGCGCCCGCGAGCAGCACGAACGACGCAGCGATTTGGGTGACGGCGAAAATGCGCTGGCGGCGGCTGGTGCTGCTGGTCACGCGGGTGCCAGCGCTCGCGACATTCAGGCCGTTGTTCGCATCGGCCGACGGCAGGCGCGGGACAAAAGCTAAAACCACGGCGGAGACGACCGCGAGCGCGGCTCCGATCCAGAGCATGCTGGAATCGACGGTGAGATCCAGCGCACGCACTGAAAAACGAGACGCGTAGCGCGCGAGGATCGTCACCAACGGCTGCGCGATCAGCACGCCCAACGCGGCGCCAGCGCCACAAAGCAGCAAGCTCTCCGCCAGCAACATACGGCGAAGCGCGCCGCCACTGGCACCGAGTGCCGCACGCAGCGCGAGCTCGCCTTCGCGGCGAACGGTGCGCGCCAGAATCAGATTGGCCACGTTGGAGCAGGCGATGATGAAAACCAGGGCGGAGGCGGCAAGCAGCACCAGCAAAACAGTTCGCGCGCCGGAGGTAATTTCGTCGCGCAGCATCTTGGCGTTAATGCTGAACTGGCTCTCCGCCGGATAAGCGTCCGCATGGTCCTTGGTCATGCTGGCGTAAGCGGTGCGAAATTCGTTGCGGGCCTGATCGAGCGTGGCGCCGGGCGCGAGGCGGCCGAAAAGTTCGGTCATGCGATGGACCCGGCCGGTGACCATGGTCGCGGAAAGGTGATGCGGGCTCATCACCAGGTTGGCGATGATTTCCGTGTCTTGCGGATACGGGACGCTGGGTTCGAGGACGCCGATCACCGTGCCGGTGCGATCGCCGATGCTGCCGAGCCGAACCGTTTTGCCGATGACCGTAGGATCTTTGCCATAGACGGTGGACCAGAAACGATAAGTAAGAACGATGACGCCGGCGGCCTTCGGGCCATCGTCCTGGCGGGTAATCAGCCGGCCGAGGATGGGGCGCAGGCCCATTACCTCGAAGTAGGAACCGCTGACCACGCCACCGACCACACTGCGGGGCTGACCGAGGCCGATCATAGTGAACGGCATGCTGGAGAATTCGCCGTATTCGGCGACCGAGTGCACGCTGCCTTCGAGATCTCTCAGTTCGGGGACGGAGAACGTCGTGTTTTCTTCACGCAGGCCGGGAGCACTCTGGCGGATGTAGATCAGGCGGTTTTCGCCGCGATTCACGAGGGGTTTGAGCAGCACGCCGCGCACCAGCGTAAAGATGGCCGCGTTCGCGCCGATGCCCAGAGCCAGCGTCAGGATGACGATTGCGGCGAGACCCTTGGTGCGGCTGAGCGAATGGAAAGCTACTCGCAAATCACGCAGAAACGACATCGTTCTTCCCTCCCCAAGTTCACGGTGACGATAGCATTGCGCGTGCCAACGGTAAACATCACAGTGCACGTTACTTAGTATGTGGCGTTTCTTCCACTTTGCTCGTTCTCAGGATGCCCTGTCGCAAATTCGGACACCTGCGCGGGCCAATTCCCTGCCCTCACTATAACGACGAATGGCGGGAGCGGAATTCGACAAGTCTTCCGGGAAATTTTGGTAATTCTCGCGCAGCAGACATCGAAGAGAGATCCCTCGTCGCAAAAGGCGCTTCTCTGGATGACGGCCAAAAGCGGGGCGAGGCGAATTGGTCGGTTTGCGGCAGAGCCGGACGATTGGTCCGCTACGCTACGAAAAAAAAGGCGCGACGCGGACGATCGGCGCGGAGCGCAGCTACAAAATTACTGCCCGGCGTGTCAGGAGGAATTGGCCGTGCGCGGATGATTATTTCGCAGTGACCCAATCCGTTTGCAGCGGCGGGGGCTGGGTCAAGGTTTGCATCACGACGCAGTATTGTTCGGTTTTTTCGCGCAGGGCGCTTAACTGTTCGGGCGTGGCGTTGGGCGCGGTGAGGTCGAAGCGGACGCGCAGGCGCTCGAAGCCGACCGGCACATCCTTGGAAATACCCAGAGTGCCGCGAAGGTCCAAGTCCCCTTCTACCGTTACCTCGATGCGTTCGACCGGAATGCCCATCGACGTCGCCACCATCTGGCAGGTGATTTGGGCGCAGGCGGACAGCGCGCCGAGCAGCATGTCTCCCGAGCAGGCGCCGGTACCGGCGCCGCCCACTCCGGCGTGAGCCTGGGCGTTGTGAATGGTACGGCCGATGGCCACCGAACACGCGATGGGAGTTTCGGTCTGGCCGCCGCGCGCCTTCAGCGTGATTTGCGACGAGGCCGGGTCCGCACGGTATTGATCCTTCAGAGGTTTTTGCACCGACTTCAGATCCATGTCGACCTCGAAATTACTCTTTCAACTCGACCGCTCAATTCGGCGGCCAGTATATGTATGGTTGGAGCGCCTTCGTGTTAGGATTCCGTAAAACGGAGGCTATCATATGCCGAAATTCGTCATCGAGCGAGAAATACCCGGCATCGGAAACATGTCGGATGCCGAAATTCGGGAAGCGGCGCGAACATCGGTCGCGGTGCTGAAGGAATTGGGCCCGGAAATTCAGTGGCTGCAAAGCTACGTCACCGGCGACAAGTTGTACTGTGTTTACCTCGCGCCCAACGAAACGCTGATTCGCGAGCACGCGAAAAAAGGCGGCTTCCCCGCTAATCGCATTTCCGCCGTGCGTCGCTTGATCGATCCCAGTACTGCCGAATAGAAATCTTAAGAAGATTTTCGCGACACGTCCTCGATTGCTCTTTCTACGGGTGTGACCCAGCCTTCCAGCCACGCAGTTCGGCCGGCGGTGGTGCTCAATCCTTTCCGCGCCGGCTCCAGGCCGCGTTCGAATTTGGCCTGCTCTTCGGAGGTCAGCGGCGCGCCGATACTTTGGCGAAGCGCTGCTGCTGCGCCGGCCAGTCGCAAGCCGCGCTCTGGTTGGGATTGCGCGGCGGCCGAGCAGGCGAAGGATTCCAGCAGCCTGGCGATTCCCCGTTTGTGCTCGAGTTCCTGAAAAAGTTCCAGGCTCTCGCGATACTGCGCGTCCGCGGTGCGGTAATCGTGCTGCTCGCGCGCCAGGTTCCCCAAATCGGCCAGCGAGCCGGCCACGCCCCAGCGGTCGCCGAGTTCGCGAAAATCCGCGAGGCTCTGCTCGTACAATGAACGCGCGGCGGCGGAGTCGCCTTGATCGCGCGCGACGTCTCCTTGATGGTTCAGCGCCCAGGCCTGACCGGTTCGATCGCCCAGTTCGCGAAAGATGGCCAGCGATTCCTCGTAGAGTGAGCGCGCACGCCGGTAGTCTTGCTGCAAATTGGCGATGCCGGCGAGGTTGCTGAGTCCGCGAGCCACCGCCTGCGCGTCCTCCAAGTGTTTCCAGTGCACCAGACTTTCTTCGAAGAGCGCGCGGGCCGCGGCCAGGTCGCCTTGTTCGCGAGAGACAACCGCGAGCGCGTTGAGCGAGACGGCCAGGGTGCGCGGATCTTGCAATTGCCGGGCGAGCTCCACGCTTTTGGTCAGCAGTTCCATGGCTACCGGATAGTCGCGCTGCTCCGAGGCCAGCACTCCCGCGCTGAAAAGCGCGCGCACCCGCAAGCTGGAGGGCGCCGCCGCGCCCGGCATCTTCAAAAGTTTCGCGAGCCAGTCGCGGGCTTCGGTCAGGCGTTCGCGCCGCTCCCAAAAACGAAAGAGCGCCACGCCCAGGCGCAGTCCCCACTCGGCATGGCCTGTTTCGATCAGCCACTCCAGCGCGGCGCGAAAATTTTGCGATTCGATTTCGAGCCGATCCACCCATCCGGCCTGATTCTCGGCGGTGTCCTCGGCGCCGGATTCTTCGGCCAGCACCAGACAATACGCGGCGTGCGAGCGCCGGGTCGCGGCTTCTTCCCCGCTCTCGGCTATTTTTCCTCGGGCATATTCGCTGATGGTTTCGAGCATGACGAAACGCGGTTCGCCTTCGGCGTGCTCGATCTGCCGCACCAGACTTTTATCGACCATCGAGGACATGCCGTCGAGCACGTCCACACCCAGATCTTCTTTGGTGTCGCAGACCGATTCCACGGCTTCCAGCGTGCAGCCGCCCAGGAAAACGGAAAGCCGGCGGAACAGGCGCTGCTCCGGTTCGCTCAGCAGGTCGTAGCTCCAATCGATCGCCTGGCGCAGGGTTTGCTGCCGCGCGGGCAGGTCGCGCGCGCCTCCGGTCAAAAGCTGCAGACTGCTGGCCAGCCGCGAGCGCATGGCCGCGGGCGAGAGCAGCTTGATGCGGGCCGCGGCAAGTTCAATGGCCAGCGGCAGACCATCGAGCCGCAAACAAATTTCGGCGATGATCGGAGCGTTTTCTTCGGTGAGCGCAAAATTCGGTTTTACGGCCGCGGCGCGTTGGACGAACAGCGCGATGGCCGAACATTGCGCCAAAATCTCCAGCGAAGGTTTCGCGCGATTATCCGGCAAGGCCAGCGGCGGCACGGGAAATTCGTGCTCGTCACGCACGTGCAACGCGGCGCGGCTGGTCACCAGCAATTTGAGTTTGGGCGCGACCGCCAATAACTCCGCCAGCGCCGGCGCCGCTTCCACCATGTGCTCGAAGTTATCGATCAGCAGCAGCGCGGGAGCGTTCAAGGAATTCTGCAAATATTCGCGCAGGATTTCGAGCGGACTTTGATTCGCCGTCTCCCGGATTTGCAGCGCCTGCACGATCGCAAGAGCCAGCAAACCAGGATCTTTCACCGCGGCGAGCGGAACGAAATAAACTCCGCCGGGAAATGCTTCGTTCACCTGGCGCGCGACTTCCAGAGCCAGGCGCGATTTTCCGATTCCGCCCGGTCCGGTTGCAGTGACGAGGCGCACCTCGTCTCGCAATAGCAATGTTTTGGCCGCCGCCAATTCTTTATCGCGGCCGACGAACGCCGAGCCTGGCGCCGGCAAATTACTGGGACGAATCTCGCCGCGATTGGGCTGCAGATCCGAAAGCCGGTCGCGAATGGCCACCAGGTCGCGCGCCAGATCCAGGGTGGAGAAGTAGCGTTTCTCCGGCTCCTTGGCCAGGCAGCGTTCCACCACCCAGCACAACGGCGGAGGCGCCTCGGGATTCAGCGAGCTGATCGGTTCGGCGTGATCGTGGATCGTGGCCGCCAGGGTCTCGGCGACCGACGCGCGTCGAAAGGGCCGCTTGCCGGTGAGCATCTCGAACAGCACCAAACCAAAGGAGAACTGGTCCGAGCGGAAGTCGAGTGCGGCCGATCCGCTGGCCTGCTCCGGAGACATGTATCCGAGCGTGCCGAGAATTGTTCCGGGCCGAGTCTGGAACTCGCGCGTGTCTTCGCCGTTCAGCGTTTCGTCCGGTACCGGCGTATCGAGGCCAAGTTTGGCCAAACCAAAATCGAGAATTTTCACGGTGTCGCCGGAGACCATCAAATTGTCCGGCTTTAGATCGCGATGCACGATGCCCAGTTCGTGCGCGCGGGCCAGGCCTTCGGCCACTTGCACGGCGATGGGAATCACGCGGCGCATCGGAAGGGTGCCGGCGGTCAGCAATTCGCGCAGGGTTTTGCCTTCGACCAATTCGAGCACCAGAAAATCGCGGCCTTCATGGTGGCTGATGTCATGCAGGGTGCAGATATTCGGATGAGTGAGCTTGGAGATCGCCCGCGCTTCGTTTTCCAGGCGCTGGCGCTGTTCCGGTTTTTGCGATAAGCGCTCGGGCAACACTTTGATGGCCACGGTGCGTTCGAGGCGCGTGTCCCACGCGCGGTACACCTCACCCATGCCGCCAGCGCCCAGCGGAGTGAGAATTTCGAACGGACCAAGTCTTGTACCTAAAGGAAGGGACATCGGCGGCGCGATTATACCTCTGGAACAGGACAAGCTGGTCGCTAGCGTGATCCGATATTATTCGCTGAGCGTGTTTCTCCGGCATCAGCCGCGGAGAACTACATCACAGCAGTCACCAGCGACCGGCTCTCACTTTTGGGCCACTACCGGGAGGGAGGTTGGTGCGGAAACGAGTTTCTGGTATTCGGTTTTGGCCGCCGGGCAATTCCCTACGTCGGTCGCCGTGCATCCGTCCGGCAAGTTCGTTTATGTGACGAATTTCGGCTCGAACACCGTCTCGATGTACAGCATCGATGCGACTACGGGAGCTTTGACGCTGATCGGAACGGTAGGCTCATAGGGAAGCACGGTTCCGTGGCTGCGGGCCTCATCGCTGACTCCTGGGGTTTTCGTTTGTGCGCTTTCCTGCGTGCGTTGTTTGCAGTGAGGCGAGCTCGAAGTTAAGTGAACGAAAGGTGGAAGCCGGGGTTGGGATTCCACCTTTCGTCCGACTCACGCTCTAAAAGAGGAACTTCAGAGCGAACTGGATCAGGCGTGGGTTATTCAATTGGCTGCTCACAATTCCGAAGCTGGTGTTGTTGGTGGCTCCCAGCCCCACGTTATTGCAGCAAGCAGTGTTGGGCGGGCCGAACTGCACGCGATTAAACGTGTTGAAGAACTCGGTGCGGAACTGCAGGCCGAGCTTGTTCTCCGGACCGAAGTTGGTGGTCTTAAAGAGCGCGAGATCCCAGTTATTGATACCTGCCCCACGAAGGGTGGGATCGACGCGTGACTCGTCGCCAAAAGCCCACGCGGACGCGGCCAGCGTGCCGCCTGGAGGCGCGAAACAATTCACGTTGAACCAGGCAAATCCCGCTGACGAGGGATCGTGCGACGTGCCCTTGCCGCACCCCGGCACAACATTCGGCCGCAGCTGAAAATTCTGGGTGAAGCCCGCGCTGGACAGAGCGGTCGACGCACCGTAGGTGATGGGCAAGGGGAAACCCTTCTGGAAAGTAGTGACGCCGTCCACGCCCCAGCCGGAAACGATTTTGTCCGTGACGCCGGAAGCATTCGACATATACCGACGTCCATGACCAATGGGCAGATCATAAACGTAGCTGAGCACCAGGCGCTGCGATACGTCCTGCGAAGAGAGCGACTTCTCTCCCTTGAGATTGTTCCAGTCTTGAGGTTGGCCCACACCGGTCTCCAACCAAGTGGTGAGCGTGTCGGTATTGCTGATCAATTTGGCGTTGGTGTAAGCCGCCAGGAACGAACCGCCGTCCGCGAAACGCTTGGTGGCCGTCAGTTGGAACGAATTGTAGTTGCTGCTGCAGCAGCCATCGCCGACCAGGGACAATCCCGAATACTCGGGGTAGGGACGGTCGAGCTGACCCGCGAGAATCGTCGCGTTCGAGGTGGGATTCAACCCGCTTACAGTCGTAATCCCCACGAACGGATTCGGAATGGCCGTAGTAATTGTGACCGGTTGGCCTGCCAGCGATTGTTGTTCGGCCTGTTGATAAAACGAGTCGGGAATATTGTTGATGGAAACGTTATTGGAACTGGCCAAATGCACGCCGCGGGAGCCGGCGTACGCGGCGTCGACGAAGATGCCGCCGGGCAGTTCCCGCTGTATGCCGAAATTAAATTGCTGCACATATCCTGGCGAATAGGCGCGGTACGGAGCCACAAAGGGGTTGGTACCGGCGTCATACGCCGAAGGATTGCCCGAAGGGCTAAGCGGAAGACTGACGTTCGCGCCGAACGGCCCGTTCGTCGGGCAATTCAGCGTCCCGCTCGGCGCGCCAGCGGTGAACGAGCAGCCGGTTGCCGTTAATGTGCTGCTGGGAGTGATTCCGCCATTGGTGGAAGCGACCCACAGCGTCGTCGCCAGGTTAATGGGATCGTTGCTGGGGTTCAGGTTGAAATAAACCCAGTTCGGGATGAAGAAGATGCCGTAACCTGCGCGGATGACGGTCTTCTGGTCCCAACTGTAAGCAACGCCCAGGCGCGGCATGAATTCTTTTTTGTACAACGGTACGGCGGTTCGCCCAGGGTTAATGCCGGTTTTAACGAAGAAAATATCGCCGGGGCAGGCGCTGCCGGCAACCCCATCCCCCGTCGCGGGATTCAGCCCGCAGCCACTGACCGTGCGGTTCACCGCCGAAGGATCCCAATAGGTGGAAAGGTTTTTGCGTTCCGAGAAATTTCCCGGCAAATCGTACCGGACACCGTAATTGATGGTCAGCTTCGGGGTGACTCTCCAGGTATCGCCAAAGTAAAAGCCCCGGTACGTTTCTTTCTGCGCCACTTCGGCCGGGACTTGCGCTTCGCCGTAATTGTGATTGAAGACCGACGATTGGTTCAGGCCGTAACCCAGCAGGAAATCGGCGAAGGAAATGCCACCGCTGCCGCCGGAAACGGCGTTGCTGTTGGTCCAGCTACCATCGAAAGCGAAAGCGCCGCTGGCGATGTTGGTCTGGGCGTAGTTGTCGTAAGTCTCGATGAGCTGGCCGCCGAACACCCAGGTGTGCCGGCCCTTGATCCAGGTCAGGCTGGGCGAAAAGTCGACCTGAGTGTCGTGATCGGTGATAAAGCTCTGGCCTTGCGAACAGGTCACGGTCGGGTCCTGCGGAGAAAAGCAGGGCGTGAAGGGCGAGCGGCCGGCGGCCGGAATTTCCGTGTTGTAAGCCGCTGGCCAACCGTATTGGGTCAGATCGAAATTAGAATTGGTCGGCGAACGCAGATAGTGGAACCGGGTGCCGCTGCCGCTCAGGCTCAAGATCACATTGGGCTTGATCGTGTAGCTGTAGTTGATCACGGCCGCGTTGGTCTGGTACATCTCCGCGCAGCGATCGGCGCAAAGTCCGGTGCCAAACGGATCGGTCGGCAAATCCAGCAAGTTGAAAAAATTGTAGCGGGCAAAAATGTGCTGGTTGGCGTTGATGTTCTGGTCCACGCGCGCGACATATTGGTTGGTGTTGCCTCCCGAGGGCGCGGCCGCCGTGAAGTTGTTCACTTCGGCGGTGTTGGTCGGCATAGGAATGAATTTCAGTTCCACCAACGCCGCAGGACTAATGGACGCCGTCGGGATGGTATTGGCCGCGAACTGCGTCCGGCCGCAATTCGCGGCCAAACCCGTGGTAACACAAGCCGTACTCACGCTCAGCGGATCGAAAATGGGAACGTCCGCCGGAAAAACGCCGCTCCGCTCTCCCGCCGTGGGCACGGTCGTAGTGAAAACCGACGACGCGCGCTGGCGGTATCCGTCATAGGCAAAAAAGAAAAATGTTTTGTCCTTGATGACCTTGCCGCCAAAGGTGCCGCCGAACTGGTTCTGCACGTACGGAGGATTGTTGTCCGCAAAATAGGGCCGCGAATTCAGTACTTTGTTGCGCAAATATTCGTAGGCTTCGCCGTGGTAGTCATTCGTGCCGCCCTTGGTGCTCAGGTTGACGATGCCGCCGGAAAATTTGCCCCACTCCGGTCCCAGGTTGTTGTACTGCACCTTGAACTCGGAAATCGCATCCTGATCGGGAATCAGCACCGGCAAGTTGATGTAGCCGATGTTTACGGGCTGTCCGTCGATGTATTCGGCGCTCTCATTGCCGAACGAGCCGCCGACCTGATAATTGCCCCAGCTGAAGGGGTTCTGGCCCACCTGCGAACCGCCGGAACCGCCCTGCGCGACGGCCGCGGGAGAAAGCGTAATCAAGTTGAAAACGTTGCGGCCATTCAGCGGAATTTCGTTGGTCTTGCGTTCGTCAATCACCTGGCCGAGCGAAGTATTGGTGGGAGTAATCAGCGGAGTTTCACCCGTGACTTCCACGGTCTGGGTGATGGCGCCGATTTCCATGGTGATGCTGATGGGCACGCGCTGTTCCACCTGGACAATGACGCCCTCGCGCTTGAAATGTTTGAAGCCGGATTTCTCCGCTTCCACGCGGTACGATCCGGGGTTCAGGTTGACGAAAGAATATAATCCGTCCGCGCTGGTCGTGAATGTGTCACTGGCGCCGGTGCCTTCGTTGGTCAGCGTCACCGTGGCGTCGGGAACGGCGGCCCCAGAGGCGTCCGCGACCGTCCCGGAAATGCTGCCGGAGGTGGACTGGGCCGCAAGCGGCGAGCCCAGCAGCATCGCGGCCAGAAACACAACCACGCCCAAAGCGAGCGCAACCAGAAACCGATTAACCGACTTCTTCATAGGACTATCTCCTCTCCCGCGAGAAGCGCAGTCGACCGACACGGCTACGCCGCACCGTTAGCAACATGGCTACGTGCTTTAGGCTTTAATTTGTGCCGACTTTCCTTCGACATTCACGAAGGAATCAGCGATACGCCAAATTCACCCGCCAACGCATAAAGCACCTACGTCACCGTTCGTTGCGCCAAATAAAGTGTTTGCGGAGCGTCATTTACAAAAATACGGAAATTCGAGTTGTGTTAAACACGATGAAAAGCGCGGGGCACGTCCGAGATTACGGAAACGAAAATGAAGGTGGTCACAGGAGGTAACGACGATTCAATACGTAGTGCATGGACCAAGGTGGCGAGGCTCGAAGTCAGGCCGTCGCGAATTGCCGGCTGGAAACCGCCCAGCAATTCTCGCAATTCGGCGGCGGATTTATTTTGAGGTTTGGAATCGATTCGGCGATGGTCAGCCTAGCAGTTTGCCGGCGAGCCAGTAATCGACGCTGAACTTTCCGGGGCCGGAGCAGATCAGCCAGATGAAAAAAAGCACGTAGAGGACTTCGGGAAGGTAGAGAAAATCGTCGAGCCAGTTCAGCGGCGAAAGGCCTTTGGGCAGGGTAGCCAGCGCGTCGGTCAGGACCGCGACGGTCATATCGATCAACAACGCCACGCAGGCGAAGCTGGAAAGAAGGCCAACGGTCAGCAGCGATCCGCAAACGAACTCGACTGTCGCCACGAAATACGCGGTCTGGCGCGGGAACGGGACTTTGGATTTCACCAGCGTTTCGTACACCGGTGTGATCGCGCCGGCCGTAAACAATTTGTTGGCGCCGGAAATGGCGAAGAACAGCCCGATCGAAATGCGCACCAGCAGGATGGCGTATTGTTCCAAGCCACCGATACCCAGCAGCACCAACTGGACCAACTGTTTCCAATCCATTCGTGTTACCTCCGTCAGCGAGTGCTTGCAGCGCTGCCCCGTCCCTCACAGTTTGACTTCCGCGAATTCTGGCGCTTCAAGATCCGGGTATGCGTTCGACCAAGTACGCGCGAAAGGCGGGAGCCGAAAAGGGATCCGCGAAATACTGCGTTTCGTGCGCGACCTTCAGGCCGGTGAATTCCATGATGCTCACGGTGTAAGACGGCTTGTTATCGTAGCTCAGGATAAATTCGGTGACCCACAGGTCCCCGCTGCCAACGATTCGTCGGATGGTGAAACGTTTCTGGTTCGGCTGAATCGAGCGCTGTTTCTGAATGTTGGCGCGGCCGCGGGTGCGTTCGCCGGATTGTGGATAATCCAGCACCGCGTCATCGTGATAGATCAGGTGCTCGGTTTCCGAATCATTGGCATTGGACGCGGCCCAGTGCTGATCCAATGCCGCGCGTATTCGCTGATCGCGCGTTGCCGCCGATGGCGATGGCTGGGGTTGACCGTTCATTTTTTAGCCCTCAATTTTGGCGACGAGCCGAATGCTGTAGAGAAACCGGATTATACGACTGGTCCGCGAAATTTTGTCATCTCCAGTTAATTGCTTCCCCGGATATTCGGTAGCGCCGATACTCGGATTCCCCACCTTATATAAGGATGCTTCTTTTGGACCGGTGCGCGAGGGCGTAATGCCCTTTTCGCGGGCGTCTGTGCATGTCGCGGTCCAAGAATTTTCCCGCCAGGCATCGAATTTCCGGGATTTGCGCATGACCCATATTTTGCGAAACGGGCGTTTTTCGCCAAAGGGTGCATTATCTGTTGGTTACGGACACCGGTCGATGAATCCGAGATGGCCGATTGGTACGTCACATAAATGGGTGAATCGTTCGGAGGTGAGTTGACCAGCGGCACCGGGAAACTCTCGCAGTGAGAGAAGGGATGACACAAATGCAAAACATACAGACGGGAAAATTAACCAATAATCGAGCGGCGAGATGGGGAGCGATTTTCGCTCTAGCGATCGGTTTGGCTGCGGCACCGAACCAGGCCGCCGCCGCACCGCAAGATGCCGCGCAGCAAGGTTCGACGCAGCAGGCTCCATCACCACAAGCATCAACGCCGCAAGCTTCAGCGCAAGCAGGCGACGTGCCGGTGCACATGGTGGTGACGGTCGAACCGCGAAAAGGCGGACAAGCGCCGGCGCTGTCTCCGGATGACGTGAAAGTATTTCAGCGCAACAATCAGGATCCGGTGACCAGCTGGGTTCCGCTGCAAGGCGACCGCGCCGGACTGCAGCTTTTTATTCTGATCGACGATAATTCGCGAAGCGTCCTCGGCCTGCAATTCAGCGACATCGCAAAATTCATCCTGGAGCAGCCAGCCAGCACCGCGATCGGCGTGGGCTACATGCGGAACGGCACGGTCTTCACCGTGCAGAATATGACCACAGATCACGCGCTGGCCGCGAAGTCGCTGCGTCTGCCGATCGGGCCCGGAGCTTCGACCAGCCCGTACCTGTCACTAGCGGACCTGATGAAGCGCTGGCCGGAAACCTCCGACCGCCGCGAGATCCTGATGTTGACCAGCGGAAACGATCCACTCGGCGGCGGATTTTCGAATGATCCGTTCACCAATCCCTACCTGCAGACGGCGGTGGATCACGCGCAAGAAGGCGGGTTCATCGTCTACTCCATTTACTTTCCCTCGGGCGCAGGCGGCGGGCGGGGACGCGGCCGCGGCGGATTGCGCACCACGCTTTCGCAGACGGGCTTGGACGTCGTTTCGCAACGGACCGGCGGGCAGGCTTACTATCTCGGCTTCGGAGCGCCGGTGAACATTGCTCCGTACTTGCAGGACGTGAGCGAAAGGCTGAAGCACCAGTATGGGCTGACGTTCATGGCCAAGAGCACCAACAAGCCGAGGCTCGAGCCGGTGAAAGTGAAGACGGAAACGCCGAACACTTCGCTGATCACGGCCGAAGAAGGCTATGTCAAGACCGGAATGTAATACCCAGCCCTGCGGAATCGGCCCGTGGCAACGCGGGCCGATTTTCGATTTCAAAATCTGAAAATTACGCCGGCGCTGACTTTCAAATTGTTCTGGCGTTGATTCACGCCGTTGTCGAAGCGGGTGAGGTAATAGTCCAGGTCGACGGCGCGAATGGCGAGGCGCCGGGTCAGGCCAATATCCAGTCCGCCGCCAGCGGTAAACGCAAACGCGTTTCCTGATCCGCCCAGACCTGAATTTTGTGGCGCGAGTGCGCCGCTGGCATGCGCTCCGCCGAGCAGCACTTGCGCGAATGGCAGCAGCCGGTCGCCGATGCGGTGACTGAACCGCCCTCCAAACAAGTAGGAAGTAAAGGTGAGATCGGCGCCGCTCGTGCCGCCAATGTTCGAGGCGTGTTGCGCGCCGATCTGCCCGACCACCGCCCAGGACCGGGTCAAGTTGTAGGACACCCAGCCGTCGCCGCCGTTCAGGTTGATGCATCCGCATCCGCCTGGAGGCGCGTTGGTGCGCACGTAGTTATAGTCGCCGCCGACTTCGAACCGGCCGGCGTTTTCCTGGGCCGCCGCTCGCGGCGCAAAAGCGCCGGCGAGAGCCGCCAGGAGCACCGCGATGAATGCAGCGCGAATGCGCGCTGCGCGCGGCTGGTTGTGGTGATGATTAGCACTTTGCATATCCCGCCTCCCGATTCGCCGCGCCGCGTTCACTTGGACACCACAATGGTCACGGTGGTGGATGCATGCAAATTCCCGCTGGTGCCGGTGATGGTGATGACGTAATTCCCCGATGGCGTGCTGGACCCGCCCGCCAGTCCGCCTTTGCAGCCAGCGATGACGAGCAGCACGGCGGCGAGCGTCGCGGTGGCCAAACCGAAACGCGCCATTCGCTTTTTGCCAAAGGCGCGGGACAGCAGCAGCGCGGCCATCGCCACGACACTGATCGGCGTCAGGGGAATGTGCCGGCCCGGCGGACGTGGGAGACCACTCGACGAAACCTCCGTTACGCTTTCTGTCGACACCCCCGCTGGCACACCCGCAATCAACGACGGCAGTTGCACCGTCATCATGGTGGTGGTGCCAGCCGCGCCGGGCGTAACCATGGGCGGGTTGAACGTCACCGTCGAGCCCATCGGTTGTCCGGTGGCGGACAGCGTGACTACATTGTTAAATGCGCCGCCAATTGGCGGAACGGTTACGGCGACGGTGACCAGGCCCCCTGCGCCAGAGGGAATGGCGTCTGCGGCGCGGTGACCCCAAAGGCCGGGATCAGCGTGAACGACAAGCCCGCCGAAGTGGAAGTCGCAAACAACGCGTTGCCCGAATAGACCGCGGTGATGGTGAACGTCCCGGTTTCGCTCGGCGCGGTGACGGTAATCGTCGCCACCCCTACGGGGTTCACCGCGGCCGTGCCAATCGATCCTTCGCCAGCGCTGAAAGTGATGGTGCCGAGCGGCGCGCCCACCGGCATCGGCGCGACTGTTCCAGTAAAAGTGATGGACTGGCCCGCCCCGCCCGGATTGGGCGAGACGACCAGTGTGGTGACCGTCGGGGTCAGGGGATTAATCACCTGTGAGACCGCCGTCGAGGTGGAAGCGGCGAACGCGGCGTTTCCGGAATAGAGCGCGGTGAGGCTGTAGGTCCCAATGGCCAGGCTGCTGGTCATGAAAGTGGCGATGCCCGAAGCGCTGACTGTACCGGTGCCGAGCAAAGTGCCGCTGCCACATCCACTCACATTGTTAGGATTTAGCGCGTTGCTGTGAGTGGTGCTGGTCCGTCCGCGTGACGTGCGCGCGCCGGTGCTGGAGCGCAGATCCGGTTCGGTTGTCGCGGAACAGAAACTCACCGTGCCGGTAGGCGTTCCCGTTGGTACCGGCGAAATCGTGGCGGTTAAGGTGACGTCCGCGCCGAGCGCGGCTGGGTTCGGCGAGGCGGCGAGCGTGGTGGTAGTCGCAGTCGGCGTCAACGGGTTGATTGTTTCGGTCAACGCGGTCGAGGTCGACGTCGCAAATCCGGTGTTGCCGGAATACACCGCGATGATACTGTGCGCGGTGACGGTCAGGCTGCTGGTCATGAAGACCGCCATGCCGGACGCGTTGAGGTTCACCGTGCCGAGCAAGGTGGCGCCGTCGGAAAAACTCACGGTGCCGAGTGAAGAACCGGTTGGTACCGGGCTCACCGCCGCGGTGAACGTCACCGCCGCTCCAACCGTCGCTGGATTCGGCGAACCGGTCAGCGACGTGGTGGTCAGGGTAGCGGCGGCCGGGTTGATCGTTTCAGTCAGCGCGCTCGAGGTCGACGTCGCAAATCCGGCGTTACCGGAATACACGGCTGTAATAGTTTGAGGTCCCGCCGCGAGGCCGCTGGTCGTAAAGGTGGCGACGCCCGAAACGGTGACCGTCCCGGTGCCGAGCAAGGTTCCTTCGCCGCAAACGCTCGCCCCGTTGGGATTCAGCGCATTGCCGCGAGCGGAACTGGTCCGTCGGCGGGCAATGCGCACGCCCCCGAGGCGTAGATCCGGCTCGGTTGCCGCTAAGCAGAAACTTACCGTCCCAGTTGGATTCCCGGTTGGCGCCGGAGAAACCGCGGCGGTAAACGTGACGGACGCGCCGACGCCGGCCGGGTTCGGCGAACCGGTGAGCGCCGTCGAGGTCGTCGTGGCCGCGTTGATTGTTTCAGTCAGCGTGCCCGAGGTCGACGTTGCGAAGCCGGAATTGCCGGAATACGCCGCAGTGATATCGTGCATGCCCGACGTCAGGCTGCTGGTCATGAAGACGGCCATACCGGACGCGTCGACGTTCACTGTGCCGAGCAAAGTGGCGCCATCGGAAAAATCGACAGTGCCGAGTGCAGAACCCGTTGGCGCGGGAGTCACCGCCGCGGTGAAGGTGACCGCCGCGCCCACCGTTGCCGGATTCGGCGACGCGGTCAGCGTCGTGGCGGTGGCGACCAACTGGCCGGTGCCGGAAAGATTCACGATCGGATCGCATACACCGACGGACCCGGTGCGCGAGCCCGGTTGCGTCGGCGTGAAAACCACGGTGACCAGGCAACTGTCGCCGGGGTTGAGCACGCTCGAACCGTTGCAGGTGGTGGCTGAACCAAAGCTGAAATCGCCATTGATATAAAAACCTTCGAGCGGCAACACGGCGTTGCCGTTGTTGCTGATCGAAAAGCTCAGCGGCTGCGACGCCGAGCCGACGTTGACCGTGCCGAACACCAACGGCGCAGCGCCACTCACCAGGCGCTCGCGATTATTGGATTGGTCGGCGATAAACAGGTCGCCGCGATTGTCTACCACCGGCTCGACCGGATAGTTGAGCGCCGCGGCCGTTGCAGCCGCGCCATCGCCGGAATAGGCAAACACCGTCGGCGTGCCGGCGATGGTGTTGATGATCCCGCTGCTGGCGCTGACGCTGCGGACCACGCTATTGCCCGCATCCGCGATATAAAAATTACCGGCGGCGTCGAGCGTCAACCCTTCCGGATCGTTCAGTTCCGCAGTGACCGCCGGTCCGCCGTCGCCGCTGAATCCGCCATCGCCCGGAACGCCGATAAACGAAGTGATAATTCCGGTGGTCGCATCTACGCGACGAATCACGTTGTTGAGATCGTCATCGATGTAAAGATTTCCGGACGCGTCAATCGCCACCGCGACCGGAACGTTCAGCGTCGCGCTGGTCGCCGGGCCGCCGTCGCCGGTGAATCCGCCCGATTCCGGCGTGCCAGCCACCGTGCTGATAATTCCCGAAGTGTTCACTTTGCGGATGGTATTGGTGCCGGCGTCGGCGATGTAGTAATTGCCGAGCTGATCGAAGACGATGCTTTGAGGCTGTTTCAGTTGCGCACTAGTCGCCGCGCCACCGTCGCCCGAATCGCCAAACGTGCTGCCGGCCACGATGGTGACGATGCCGACACTCGGCTGCACTTCGCGAATCACGCTGTTGAACGTATCGCAAATGAACAAATTGCCGGCCGCGTCGATGGCTACGCCGAAGGGCTCGGAAAATTGCGCGCTGGTCGCCGGGCCACCGTTGCCGGAAGAGCCTTGGGTGCCATTGCCAGCGACGGTGGTGATCACCAGGGTATTCGCGTTTATCTCGCGGATGCTGTCGTTGAATAAATCGGCGACGTACAAATTATCGTTGCCGTCCACTGCGGGGCCGGAAGGGCCGTGCAGTTCGGCATTGACCGCCGGACCGCCGTCACCCGAGTAGCCGATGGTGCCGTTGCCCGCAATGGTAGTGATCACGCCGCTGGTTACGCCTAGCAGCGGACCGACGCCGGTTCCGTTCAAATATACGGTCGTGATCAAAACGGGCGGCGTACTGTTGTCGAATATTTCTATGCCGCCCGGACGCAGGCCCGGGATGGTCGGCGTGAAGTCGATGTTCAGGGTGCACGTTCCGGGGTAAACGACCACCATTCCGGTGGAGCAGGTGCCGGAGCCCGGCTGCGCGCTGGACAAGTTGTAATCCTGCGAGGCCGCGCCCTGGATCACCACTTGATAACCGCCGAAGACAATTCCTTCGAGCGCCTGGATTTGCGGTTGAATGACGATGGTCTGGGTGACGGTGTTATACAGCGTGGTCGAGCCAAAATTTACCTGCGTGCTGAAAATCCAGGCCGCGCCGGTGTTGGCCGTATCTCCCGCGCCACCTTCGATCGCGGTGTTGCCGTCGGCTGAAATCGAAACCCAGCCGCCCTGGGCCGCCGCAAAATCTCCGTCGGTCGCGGCGAGGTTCGAACCCAGTTGAGACCAGACTCCACGCTGCGACACGAATTCCGATACGTAACCCGCGCCTTCGTTGCCTTCCGGCGCGCCCACAAAAATCAGGTCGCCATCCCGCGACATCGCCACCGAGGTGCCCACCTGGTCTCCAAAATTCGCTCCAGCCGGAATCAATTCACTTGTCAGCTGGGAATAGGTGCTGCAGCTCAGCGCAAAAATCCAGACGCCGCCAACTTGACTGTTGTCTTCCGAACCGCCTTCGACCAGCGTCGCGCCATCGCCGGAAATCGCCACCGACGATCCTTGCGCCGCGTTGCCGGTACTGCCGGAGCCCACTAGTTTCGAGCCCACCTGCGACCAACTGCCGGCGGTGCGCTGAAAAACCCAGGCAGCGCCTACGCCACTGTTGTCGCCCGGGCCTCCTTCCACCAACGTGTTCCCCTGCGCCGAAACTCCCACATAAAATCCTTGCAGCGCCGCGCCGGTGGCATCGGAGGCGATCAGCTCGCCCCCTTGCTGGGTCCAGACGCCGCCACTCTGGGTAAAGACCCAGACGCCGCCGACGTCGCTGTTATCGTTTTGCCCACCCTCGACCAAAGTCGTGCCGTCGAGTGAAAGCGCCACCGAACTGGCCTGTCCCGCGTTGCCGGTCGCGCCGGTGCCGACCAATTTCATTTGTTGAGTCCAGGTTCCCGCCACGCGCGTAAAGATCCACACGGCGCCCACTCCGCCGTTGTCGCTCGGCGCGCCGATCGCGGCGATGTTTCCGTCGCCGGACATCGCCACGTTGCCCCCGAAAAATCCGCCGCCCACTTCGTTTGAAGCCACCAGCTTCGCGCCCTGCTGGCTCCAAATGCCATGGGGATTCTGAACGTAGATCCACGCGGCGCCGACGCCGCCGTTGTCCAGTGGGCCTCCGACGATCGCCGTATTTCCGTCGGCCGAGATCGCGACATTCGCTCCTTGAATAGCCGCACCCGATGCGCCGGCGCCGACCAGCTTCGACCCCAACGGTTCCAGCAACGGCGGCGTCGGCCCCGGAGCGAAGCCCTGGGCGAACGTGGTTCCGGGGACAATCAACGTCGACATCAGCAGCATCAATAGCAGCAAAGCAGATCCGGTTAGGTCGCGATGCAGCCACAGCGAGGTCGGCACCGCGCGAGCCAGGCGCCGCGCACGCGCCGCAAAATTCCGCGCCAGTTGCCGTATTGTTCCGTTTAGGTTCGCTGCTCGCGTCATCGTCACTCCTCGGCCTACTAACGAGTCCCGGGCACCAGCCGCCACGCGTTGCGTGTTGGCTTGTCGCACGGTCCGCACTGCAAACTCAGCTCGATTCAGAAGAAGAAAATTTTCAACGGCAAGAAGAAGTGCGTTCTTGAAACGCTTCGGCGGTAAACAGGCGTGGACTACCGCTCCGTTTCAGTGCGGTCACGCACGATGCACCGCGCGTGCCAAAGTTATTGGTTCAAAGCTCAACGACTTATGGGCTTACAGGCGGGAGACGAAAGCCAATTCGGGAGAGGGCTTCCCTTTCCAGTACTTGCCAGACTCACGGCGTTCTCGTGGCTAAGATTTTTGAGATGTTTGCGCGTCGCTTCAGAACAGAATGGAGGGTAGGTAGGCGCCGGCCGGTTCGTTGTAGAGGCCGATGGTCATCAGCGTGTTTGGCTGGACGACGCGGAGTCCACGCTCGAGACACCAGCGAAAGAGTTCGGCGTTGCGAGTCGGCACCAGAATTCCCGGGCCTTTAAATTCTTTCGCGTTGGCGATCAAGACTTGCAAGTCCTGATTGTTTTCGCCGACCGCGTGGCCGAAGAAAGCGAGTGATGTGGCGTAGGCCCGCAGTCGCCCGCCGGATTCCGCCACCACCGCGGTTCCCTGCTGAATCGCGTCGTGGAGCTCGCCTCCGCGATCGTGTCCGTGAACTCGCAAACACAAATCGTTGCAGGAGGCGAGGTCTGCGGCTTGCGCCGAACGCACCTGATATCCTGCCGGGGTGGTTTGAATCGCCGATCCCTGCATGCAGGCCAGCGGTTCGCGGACCACGAAACCGAGCTTGGCATACAGCGAAAGCGAACGATTGTGATACGTCGCCTGCACCAGGCGGATACCGGCGAATTTGCGTTCGGCCGCGCGCGACATCACGGCCTGCATCAATTGGCGGCCGGCCGCGCGATTCTGCACCGCGTGGTCCACGGTGATCGGCCCGACACCGGCGATCGGCGTCCGTTCGTCGAGACAGTTGCTGCCGATCAACTTTCCATCCTGTTCCGCCACCACGCAGAAAAAACCGGGATGCGCGAACATGACCGAAAGAACACCTATGGCCATTTCGGGCGAGGGCAATTCCGGAGGGAAATTATGTTCCGCCGCAACTTTGCTGAAAGCCTCGAAACAAATTTTCCCGCACGCTGCGGCATCGGCGACCGTGGCGCGGCGAATTTGGAGCGACCGCGGCTTCAGGCTGAACTCTGGCGCAACTGCCATGCGCGACCTCCTGCCGAATTCGTGGTTGGAACAACGCAGCCGGCTGCACCGTCAAACCGACGGTCATCCCCGCTGGGTATCGATCGTGAGCGAAAGTCAGCAGGGGAATTCTAGCAAGAATCGGGGAAATTTCGCCGCGCGAGCGTGCCGACTGAAATTACTGATGAGCGCTTAGCTGGCCGTAAGCCCAAGAAACGTTATTGCTGGGCGTCCATGTTCGTCGCCGACGCGCTCGTTTTTCCGGATGGATTTGGCGTGGCAGCATCCGCTGGAGCTGCATTCGGCGCCTGATAGTGCATCAGGAACGGGCGGAAGGGTGTGACCTCGAACGGCATTTTTTCGCGCGCCGAATTCAGCGGGACGGGCTTCGCGCGCAACAGTTCCACGCGATCATCCCAGGGATTCACCTTCACGCGGGCGCCCAGCGGCAAGGCTGCGACCTGGTCGAGCTTGCTGGTTTGCAGCGCTGGTCCCAGATTGGCCAGGTCGGAGCTGAGAGCCACACCGTTGCCGAGGCGCGCATCGATGAGCGCCGGAAGCGCGGCCGAAGCGGCCGAGAGTTGCTTCAGAAAGAGCGACGCGTTTCCGAGTTTATCCTTGTAGGGCGAATTCTTCAGCAGTTCCACCGCTTTCCGGTTGGAAAGGTCGACGTCCGCGGCCGTGGCCTTGAACGAAAAACGCGACAGCGCTTCGCCGGCGGTGACCAGCGTGGTGTCGCTGAAGCCCCACTGATCGGTCGACGGTTTGGTGATCATGATCGAGGCCAGTTCCTTAGCCAGCACGGCGGCCAGGCTGGCTTCGTCCGGCAGCACGTCGAGCAAGCCGCGGCTGATGACGATGGTATGTCCAATTGAAAAAGTTTCGAGCGTGCTGGTCAGCATGACCCGGCAGTGAACGTCGATGTCCAGGTTGTTGGTCACTTCCAGGTTATTGACGACGGTCTCCAGGGTTTTGTCCACCTCGCCGCGAGGCGCCAGCAATCCAATGCGCTGCAGCCGATCGACTACGCCGGCTTCGGCGCGCTCCTGCCATTCGCGCTCGGCTTGCACCGGAGAGTAATCCTCCGCGCCTTTACCGTTATCCGGGGTCACCCCTTGGTTGAAGTCCAGCGGGCGGTTGAGGCTCGCCAGGTTGTAGCCCCACAAACGAGTCTGCGCTTTGAAACGGATGGAAGATGCCGAGGAACTTTTCAGTTCCGATTCCTGGCTGTAGACGAACGCCGGGAGCCAGACATGCGGCTGGAGGTTCATGCGCCAGCTATCAAAATGCAAATTGTTGCCGGTCCCTTCGTTGGCGGACGAGGCGAACATGCCGTTGAAGCGGACAATCGTGAATCCTTGATCTTCGGCCCAGATGCGGCCGTAGAAACTATCTCTGCCGGCCTTGGGCAGCGGCACCACGTCAAAGATCGCGCAGCGCACTTCGCCCAGAAATTCGCGCCCGACGTAGGTGAATTGGTAGTGCTGGCGATCGAAATGTTCCACGTCGATGAAAATCATCTGCATAAAGCCGTGCGGAACGGCGCTGGAAGATCCTTCGAGGTGCGAAAACGGATTGAACCCGGAGACTTTGCTCTTCTTCTTTTCCAGCATCGAATCGTCGCTGATACCCTTCGACCAATCCGCCTGGCCCAGAAAATAATGATCCTTGACCGGCACGATGCCCATCTCGGCGTCGGGTTTCATGTCCTGCACGTAGGTTTCGACGATTGGGTTGTACTGGCGAATCACGGAGATTTCGTCATGCTCGCGCGCAATGATCAGGTCGATGGCCTGGTCCGCCGTGGTCACCGTGGCGGTCTGTTGTGGAGCGCGATTCGCGGTCTGATTCTGGGTTTGGGCCTGAGTCTGGACCTGTGCCGCAGCGGCGCCCACGAAAATACCCGCCGAGACCACCGCGATGGCAAATCGGTTCAGTGCGTGCATGGCTATCCCTCCAGAAAAACCGCGTTCCGGTGCGTGGACCTGACCTGACTACTATATAAGGATAACAAGGAGGGGAGGCTGGCGAGTCAACGACCCGCCGCCGTGTGACCTATCAATTGCCTGTCCTTCGGACCAGTCCCAGACGAAGTCAATGACGGGGAGCCGCTAACTTGGCTTTTGCGGCTTTATACAGCGATTCTCGTAGGGACTGTTAATTCGGCCTTCCGCTATGCTGGCCGGCGGCGATGATGCGGCGTCCGAGGGCTGATGGTGCGACGCAGCTTCGTTCGGACCAGTAACTAATTCCGATAAGGCAGAGCCGCAAATGCTAATTGCGTTACTTCGTCCGGTAAAAAATCGGCTGCGAGCCGTCCACCACCTTAAAATCGGCGGGCACGGTGAACAAAGAAGCATCAGGCTCCGCGCGTGAAATATTGGTGAGCTGAAAGGTTTGGACTCCCATGCGCGGATCGCTTCGCTTGCTGTAAATCACAGTCTTGAGTTCCGGCGAAGTCCACACTTCATTCACGATGCTGACCGGCGCATCGTTGCCAATCTGGCCCTTGGGGATCATGCGCGTGGTGCGCGTGCCGGTGACCGTCACGCCCTGCATCGTTTGCGAACCCAGATCTTCGGTGGTGACTTGCGCCGGATCATCACTCGCCAGCCGCTGCATCATGATTATGCCGGGCTGTGGTGGCAGTGGTGGCAAAGGATTCGGCGTCCCGCCAGATGGAGCCGTTGCCGTTCCATTCTGCATGCGCATCGCGAACACCGCGCCTTCTCCGGGGCCACCGGCCGCGGCTGTAACCGCTCCCGGAAGTTCAGCTGTCAAAGCCGGCGGCTGGCCCGGCATCGGCATTTTCTGCGCCGTCTTGTCGGTCAGGTCCAACATATAGGATGACTGCGCGACCGGGTCCTGTACGAACACCACGTGCGGCGCGTTTGCGGCGGACAAATTCCCGATGGCCGGTAGCGGCGCATCCTGGCGCGTGCGTCCCTCGGAATCGCGCGCGACATTGCCATTCATGGTCTGCACGATGTGGGTTCCGTCTTCGAGGGTCTGGGTCATTTCATTGGTAATCGTGCCGGAGTAAGGCGCGCCCGTGACCGGCGCCGACATCCTCGGCGCGAAGCCAACGTTCGCCGCCGGGCCGCTGGCCTGAAACATCACGTTCCCGCCTTGCGCGAACGCGCACGACGCAACAACCAAAATCACCATCGCCATCAATGCACTTTTCATGGTCGTACCTTCCTTTCTTGAAATTCGACGAGCCTGGGCTGCAAGCGCATCTGTTCCGCCGAACCGTCAGCCGCCAGTGTGACCTCCGCGACGAAGCTGACTCCCTCCGGCATGGCTCCCGCTGGAAAAATCGAGTCGGAAGAAAAGGCAATCTCGATTGCCGGTTCACCAGCAGGCGACCCTTCCGATCTGACCGGCACATTTGCAACTGGACGCACGGAAAGTCCGGATGTCGCGACGTGTACCGATTTCGCTCGACGCGGAAAAACCGCCACGTTTCGCGAACGGCGTTCCGCCGCAGGCGGTGCGGAAGAGTGAACTTTGCCGACCGAGGCCGGATCGATTGGCGCGAGGGCGGGCGACGCTGGGGCGGGCGCGAGCGAACGAGGAGTTGATTGGTTCGCAGCCACATTCTCCCTGACTGGGGCCGGCGACATCGTTCCGTGTTTGGGTACGAAAAATACCAGCGCAACCGCCGCAGCGGCGGCCGCCGCGAAAGCCCATCGCGGCACCTTGAGCCGCGCTCGAGGCGCGACCACCGAGGCTGTGGCAGCGTCACAGTATTCCGCGAACAAGGCGCTCGCCAATCGGTAACTGGCCAAGCAGCTTTGGCACGCAGGGCAACTTTCGAAATGCTGTTGAACGGCTGCGGCTTCGCCGTCGGCCCGTTCCCCGTCCATCCAGGCGATTAATTTTTCGGAACATTCACACATTGCATTTCTCCGCTAACTTTTTGATGGCGCGCTCGACGGTATCTCCTACCGTCGAAGTCGGCAGCCCCAAAACTTCGCCAATCTCCCGATAACGCAGTCCCCCGCCTCGCAACAGCAAACACTCCCGTTCCTGATCGGTCAGCTGCCGGACCGCGCCGGCCAGCTGTCCGAATTTTTCCAGCTGAAGAATCCGCCGCTCGGGCGTTCTTTCGTCGAGCATCGTAGCGATCTCGGCGCCCTCGAGCGGCCCAGAAAAGCGGCGGTCGTAACTGGTCTGCCGGTTTCGGGCTCGGTTGTGCGCCACGCGATAGAGCCAGGCCCGCATGTTCTCTTGCGATCTACCAGCGGCCAGATGCTCCTGCAAACTGACGAAGGCTTCTTGCACGACGTCACGAGCTTCGTCCGCCGAAAGGCCCAGGCATACCAGGTAGCGCAGCAGCGGCTTGCGCAGTTCGCGATACAGGATCGTCGTCTCCCGCGTTCGTGTCGCGAAGCGCGGGAGCGTCGCCCCCAATGGTATGGACTCGCCGCTCATCGGTTCCTCTGCATCGCGCCTCTATTCATATAACAATCGAGGGTCTCGATTTTCCGGATGAGGTTCTTCCCACAAGCACATGTATCAGGCCTGAACGATCGTTTTTCTTGTAGGTTTCGAATATGTGCGGCGGCTATCGCCAGCGTCCAGAGTAAATTTCAGCTGGGCCCTGGCCCCGACTACGCGTAGCGCAGGGGCCGGATCGCGCTGCTCTTCCAGAAGTAGGCCAGGATGATCACGCTGGCGATCGCGGCATACGCGCACCACAGCGAGGTGAACGCATAGCGCTTGAAGGCCATTACTGCCAGCAGTATCGTGAGATTGGCCGCGCCGAACCAGACCATGGCTCGGACCTGCGAAAAAAACAGCGTGCCGCAGGTCGCGATCACATAAAGAATCGCGACCGCCGTATAGTTCGTGGCCTGGTTGATGTACACGATGCTATTTCCGCGAACGTAGAGCTGCAGCGGATACGCCGTACACGCCCACAAAATATAAAGCGCGGTTCCGGTGCCGATGGCGAGAAACGGCAACATGCGCTTGCGACTTTTCCCGTCCGGTTCAAACAGCAGCACGCTCAGCGGCATCAGAAACGGGAGCAGTCCCTGGGCGTAGAGCATGAACGCCGCGCCCATGTTGTGCGCCACCGTGGGCGAAAGAATGCCATCCAATCCCAGCCAGACGAATCCCTCGATGAATTGGTGAATCGCGAAGAGCAAAGGCAGCGCCGCGAAAAGCAATTCGCGGCGGTGTTTCACTTTCTTCAAGGTGACGACGCCCACGGTACCCAGCGCTGCGCTGCCTACAAAATTCGCGGTTGCCGAAAAACACATGACGGGTTTTCTCCGGGGCGAGAGTTTCGTCCCTCATCGCCGCACGCAAAATAACTCCAACCAAGGGTTTCGCGCCACCGCAAAATTCCCCCGCACCGAGCCGCAGGCAACATGCGCGCGGTTTCCCGGCGGTTCTTCCGGATTTGCCGTCGAAAGAAAGCTGAAAATCTCCTGTTGCTTTCCAAGAGGAAGCGCGCCATTATTCCTGTTGGAAACCTAAAGGTCGATTCGCCATGAAAGAAAAACCGGATGTAATGCAGGGGACGCTGACGCTGATGGTGCTGAAGACCCTGGACGCTTTGGGGCCGCAGCACGGCTGGGGAATCGCCCGGCGCATCGAGCAGATCAGCGGAGACCTGCTGGCGGTCAACCAGGGCACGCTTTATCCCTTGCTGCTCAAGCTCGAACATGAAGGCTCGATTGCCTCCGGATTTGGCGCATCGCAAAATAATCGCCGGGCGCGTTTCTACCGGCTGACCGCGGCCGGCCGCAAGCAACTGCAGGCGGAAGCCCGGGACTGGGAGCAAACCGCGGCGATCATCGCGCGCTTCTTCAAAGTGAAAGCGGAGGACTTGCCGTGAAATTTCTGCGACGCTTCTTCACCCGCCTCTCGAATTTCGCCGCTGGACGCCGCGCCGACCAACGCCTTCAGGAAGAAATCGCCGAACATCTCGCGTTGCAGATCGACGAGAATCTGCGCCGCGGCATGTCGCCCGCCGAAGCGCGGCGCCAGGCCGTGCTCAAGCTGGGCGCGGCCGCAGCAATCCGCGAGGACCATCACGCCGAGTACAGTTTTCCCTTCATCGAGAATCTGTCGTTCGACCTCAAGTACGCGGTTCGCATGCTTTTGAGATCTCCCGGATTCGCGTTCATTGCGATCGCCACAATGGCGCTAGGAGTTGGTGCCACCACCGCCATCTACAGCGTGATCGACGCCACGCTGCTGCATCCTTTGCCCTACCCCAACCCCAGCGAACTGGTGCGCATTCAGGACGATCTACCGGGTGTGGACGCGCAGGATGTTAGCGTTTCGATTCCGGAGTGGAAGGACCTGGAGAACTCGGGGATTTTTCAATACGTGGCCCTCGACTATTTCGCCTCAATGAATCTTACCGGCAGCGCACAGCCCATGCGTATCGCATATAAAGGGGTGACGCCGAATTACTTTGCAATGCTGGGTGTGGGCGCGCAGTTGGGGCGCACGTTCGATACGGGCGACAACACGCCGGGCGTCATCCCGGAGGTGGTGCTCAGCGACGGGCTCTGGAAGAGCGCGTTCGGAGCGGATCCACGCATTCTGGAGAAAACAGTGCGCCTGGATCACGATGTGTACCAGGTGGTGGGCGTGATGCCGCCTGGTTTTCGCGACCAGGGAGAGACCAGCGAGGAGCGGAATATGGAGCTGTGGGTGGCAGGCGGTTTTGCCGCTCCGCCGTTTCCACCTCCGCTGCGCAACTCGCGGTTTGGGACGGCGTTCGCCCGTTTGAAACCGGGCCTGTCGGTGGCGTCGGCACAGGCCCATATCGACGCGCTGGTTGCCTCGCTGAAGAAGCAATATCCGGCGGATTATCCTGCGCAAGCCGCATGGACCATCCGCCTGATTCCGCTGGCCGAGACTGTCGTCGGCAACCTCCGCCAGTCCCTCATTCTACTTTTCGGCGCGGTGGGATTGGTGCTGCTGATCAGCTGCGTCAACGTCGCCAATCTGCTGCTGGCTCGCGCCAGCGCGCGAGGTCGCGAGATAGCGGTTCGCCAGGCATTAGGGGCCGCACGAATGCGCCTCATTCGTCAGCTGCTCACCGAGAGCTTGTTGCTCTTCCTGCTGGGCGGCATCACCGGTTGCGCGGTTCTCTTCTGCGCCCGGAAATTCCTGCTGCAATTTATTCCCGAAAGCCTGCCGCGCCTCAACGACATATCGATCAGCTGGGGCGTGCTGGCGTTCGCCATCGTCGTCTCCGTCACTGCCGGGACCATCTTCGGGCTTGCTCCCGCGTGGCTCAGCAGCGGCCTCAATTTGACGGAGACGCTCCGGCAGGAAGGTCGTGGGTCCAGCGGTTCCCGGAAGCGCTCGCGCTTGCGCCGTGCTCTGGTCATTGGTGAATTAGCCCTCTCCCTGGTGCTGATGATCGCCGCCGGTCTTCTGCTGCGCAGCTTCTCGGATTTGTTCAAGGTTCCGCTCGGCTTCAATCCCAGCCGCGTGATGGCAATCGAAACCTGGCTGCCGTTCCCCAACGATCCCAAAGCCAACATCTACAGCACCCCCACGCAGGAAGCCGTGATGCTGCGGGAAGTTCTCCGCCGTAATCGGACGCTTCCCGGTGTGGAAGAAACGGCCGTCGGCGATCTGGCGGCTCTTCCCCTCGGCCACGTCAAGGACGATCTCAACATGTTCCCCTTGATTCGCGAAGGCCAGGACGTGCAGAGCAGTCAGCCTCCTCTGATCGATACGTCGACGGTCTCACCCGAATACTTTCACCTGCTCGGCATGACGCTCCTGCGCGGACGCCTCTTCGTCGACCAGGACCTTGAAGCCACGCCTTCGATCGCGGTCATCAATCAGGCTGCCGCGCGCACCTACTGGCCCAACCAGGACCCGGTCGGCAAGCGAGTGCGGTTGAGTGCTTCCAAGCCGGACTGGACCACCATCGTCGGCGTCATTGCCGATGCGCGCACCGAATCGCTTGCGGACGCCGCGATTCCGCAGGTTTACCTCGACCTCTACCAGCGCCTCTCTAACGATCTAG
>Ga0302177_10000345_pt1 | contig 36258 bp, 29 predicted proteins | sample I_Palsa_E1_2_FD_198780 | JGI IMG/M metagenome (GOLD analysis project Ga0302177, IMG submission 198780) | Peat permafrost microbial communities from Stordalen Mire near Abisko, Sweden - I_Palsa_E1_2 | ecosystem: Environmental > Terrestrial > Soil > Palsa > Peat permafrost | place: Sweden... | reverse complement strand
GGCGCGGGAACCGCCGAAGGTCGCGAGCACCTGGTCGATATCGTCGGTACCGGCGGCGACGGAGCGTCGACGTTCAACATATCCACCGCGTCGATGTTCGTCGCGGCGGCGGCCGGCGCCCGCGTGGCCAAGCATGGCGGCCGCAGCGTGTCGTCGAAATCGGGCAGTGCGGACGTGCTGGAGGCGTTGGGCGCAAAGATCGATCTGATGCCAGCGCAGGTTGCGCAATGTATGGCCGAAACCGGCATCGGTTTCATGTTCGCGCCGAATCATCATCCGGCCATGAAGGTGGTGGCGCCAGTCCGCAAGGAAATGGGGGTGCGCACGCTATTCAACATTCTCGGTCCGCTGACCAACCCGGCAGGTGCCCCGAACATCCTGATGGGTGTGTTTCACCCCGATCTGGTCGGTATTCAGGTGCGTGTATTGCAGCAGCTCGGCGCGCAGCACGCGTTGGTGGTGTGGGGACGCGACGGCATGGACGAGATTTCGCTGGGTGCGGCGACGCTGGTCGGCGAGCTGCGCCACGGCGTGGTACGCGAATACGAAATCGAGCCGGAGGATTTCGGCCTGGCCATGGCCTCCAGCCGCAACCTGCGGGTCGAGAATGCCGCAGAATCGAAGGCGATGCTGCTGGAAGCGCTGGAGGGCCGCCGCGGTGTGCCACATGACATCGTCTGCCTGAACGCCGGGGCGGGGCTGTACGCTGCCGATGTGGTGAACTCCATCGACGACGGCATCGAGCTCGCGCGCGCAACAGTTGCCAGTGGCGCCGCACATGCGAAAATGCTGGCCTTCGTGGCGACTACCCAGCGTCTTCTTGCCGGCTCGATGTAGCAGCGCATCTTTGCGCGGTTCATCACACGGCATCGCCATTGCGCATTAGGATGGTCCTGTACAAATGAGCGAGATGCCATGACCGACATTCTCAATCGCATTCTTGCCCGCAAAGCGGAAGAGATTGCCGAACGCCAGGCCAAGCTACCGCTGGCCGAACTGACGGCGCGTATCGCGGAGCTACCGGGTACCCGTGGTTTTGCCGCCGCCATCGAGGCAAAAATCGCGGCCGGTCTGCCGGCAGTTATCGCCGAAGTGAAGAAGGCCAGTCCGAGCAAGGGCGTCATTCGCAAGGATTTTGATCCGGCCTCGATCGCCCGTAGCTACGAGGCGGCAGGGGCGGCCTGTCTCTCGGTACTCACGGACAGTGATTTTTTTCAGGGTAGCGAGGCATTCCTGCAGCAGGCGCGTGCGGCATGTTCGCTGCCGCTGTTACGCAAGGATTTCATCATCGATCCCTATCAGGTGCATGAGGCTCGTGCGATCGGTGCCGATTGCGTCCTGCTGATCGTTGCCGCGCTCGACGATGATGAACTGATGCAGCTGTCACTGCTGTCGGCCGAGCTGGATCTGGATGTGTTGTGTGAAGTGCACGACGAGGAAGAGCTGGAGCGCGCAATGGCGTTGCCCGTGCCGCTGATCGGGGTCAACAACCGTAACCTGCGCAGTTTCGAGACCTCGTTGGAAACCTCGCTTACGCTGCAGGGACTGATCGAATACGATCGGGTACTGGTGGCCGAATCAGGTATCCATACACCCGAAGATGTAGCGCGCTTGCGGGAAGGCGGCATCCAGGCGTTCCTGGTTGGCGAGGTGTTCATGCGCGCGGAAGATCCCGGTAGCGAACTGCGCCGATTGTTTGGCACGTGACGGTCATGTCGTCCGTAGACGCAACCTTAGTGGCTGAGCTGGACAGCCCGGATGTGGAAAAGATGGACGCGGCGACAGCGCGCATCGTGCTGTTCGATTTTGACGGCGTACTGATCCACGGCGACGCTTTTTATCTGTTCATTCGCCAACGCTATCTCAGCTCGCTCTGGCGCCCGCTGCTGGCACTCTTATGCGCGCCTTTATTGCTTGTGTTGCTGCCGTTCTCGCGTCGATTGCCGGTGCGCATCCTGGTGCGTATCGCATGGCTTGGTGTAGGCGAAAAACGCTATCAGGTCATGGCGCTGGACTTTGCCGCCACCCTGGCGCGCCGGCCGCGGCAGTTCTGTCGCGATGGTTTGCACGCGTTACGCCGGCATCAGGCAGCCGGCGACCGGGTGATCGTGGTGACTGGATGCGAGCAGGTGCTGGTGAACGGGATCCTGCAGCAGCTGGGATTGACGAACCTGGAGGTGCTTGCTTCGCAGTTGCGCCCTGGCTGGTTCGGCATGCGTCCGTATCGGCACAACGTGGGCAAGCGCAAAGTGCAGCAGTTGGCACAGTATGGCGTTGCCGAGTGGCAGGTGGCGTACAGTGATTCTCTGCAAGACGTGCCGATGTTGAAGCCCGCCACACAGGTGGTTTTGGTGAATGGCACACCCTCGCTGTGCAAGAAAGTCGAGAAGGCACTCGGCCGGTCTATTACACGCGTCGAGTGGTTCTGACGCACCACGAGGCATATTTCGCCTGATCCACTGACGACACTTTGCAAAGGGTCAACCACGTGACAATCCCCACAACGCCGGTTTTTCTGTTCTCCTACGGCACCCTGCAGGAAAAGCATGTCCAGATCGCGAACTTCGGACGTGAACTGATCGGCCGTGCTGACGCACTGCCTGGCTACGCGCAAAGGCTGGTGGCTATCGAAGATCCGCAGGTGGTGGCGACCAGCGGTAAAACTCACCACCCCATCGTCGAGCCTGGATCGAGTCCCGATGACGAGGTCCTGGGAACGGTTTTCGAAATCACCCCAAGTGAACTGATCGCAGCCGACGCATACGAGGTTTCCGACTACCGCCGTATCGCCGTGACGCTCAAATCGGGTACGCGGGCGTGGGTTTACGTGCGCGCCTGAAGACGTTCAAAGCCCCAAAGCCATGACTATCATGCAGGTTGGGGCTCGCTGGCGCTCACCCCAATCTGCACCGTCAACGTCAAATGGTCGGCCCGTCTAACGGGCAGCTCAAACGCGTAATGCGCAGACTTAGCGGGTGCCACGCACCACAATCGTCTTGCCGGTGACGTCGATCATCCGCTGTTCTTCCAGCTGCTTGAGCACGCGCCCCACCATCTCGCGCGAGCAGCCGACGATGCGGCTCACTTCCTGACGCGAGATGCGGATCTGCGTGCCGTCCGGATGCGTCATCGAATCGGGTTCCTGACACAGGTCCAGCAACGTGCGGGAGATGCGATTGGTAACGTCCATGAACGCCATCCGGCTGACCTGGCGCGACGTGCGCAGAAGACGGTTGGTCAGCTGGGCGCCGATCGTGAACAGGATCTTCGGACACTCCTCGCGCAGCGGGCCTTCCATCAGCTGAAACAGTCGCTCGTAGCTGATTTCAGCCATCTCGCACGGGGTGCGCGTGCGCACCATCGACTCGCGCTGTGCCTGCTCCACGAACAGGCCCATCTCGCCGATGTACTGGCCGCGGCTGATGTAGGCGAGGATCAGTTCGCGTCCCTGCTCATCCTCGGTGCATACCGCCAGCGAGCCTTCGATGACGTAATAAAGTGTGTTGGCTGGATCGCCTGGGCGGATGATGGCGGTCTTGCCTGGGTAACGGCGACGATGACATAGCGCGAGAAAACGCTCCATCGCGGCGGGGTCCGGTGCAAACCCGAGCGGCGCCTGGGAGCGTTCGAAAGCTTGTTGAAGCTGATATTTGAGTTGCGCCACGATCATTCCCAAAAAAGGTTGTTTGTCAGCGGCAATCACCGCGAGCACAGCATGCGCATCCCTGACTCCCCCCTGCGCGGCATTATGACAAACATGAGCGACTTGCCGAAGGTTCAGTTTTCCAACTTTTTGCCGCATACTTAGCGGTCTTAACGGTAGCGATGAGATTGTCGCACGCCGGTCACAAGGGTCGCGGAAGGTTGCTACCTGCGCGTCATACCATTTCGCGGGGACCCTTGTCGCTAACCCGCCTCCACTTGCTGGCCGAATAAACGGTCATGGAGAGCCGCCCGTGGTGAAACCACTTCCCCGTCTGCGTCTGCAGGGTTTCAACAACCTGACCAAGGCGTTGAGCTTCAACATCTACGACATCTGCTATGCGGTGTCCGAAGACCAGCGCCGCAACTATATCGAGTATATCGACGATCAGTACGACGCTGACCGCCTGACCCAGATCCTTACCGACGTGGCGGAGATCATCGGCGCGAACATCCTGAACATCGCGCGCCAGGACTACGATCCGCAGGGCGCTTCGGTGACCATGCTGATCTCCGAGGAACCGGTGCTGGAGAAGCTTGGCCGCGATACCATTTCCGGTGCCGTGGTCGCGCATATGGACAAGAGCCATATCACCGTCCACACCTATCCGGAAACGCATCCGCACAACGGCATCGCCACGTTCCGTGCGGACATCGACGTGGCCACCTGCGGCGTGATCTCGCCGTTGAAGGCGTTGAATTACCTGATCGACAGCTTCGAGTCCGACATCGTGGTATGCGATTACCGCGTGCGCGGCTTCACCCGTGACGTGAAGGGCAAGAAGCACTTCATCGATCACAAGATCAACTCGGTGCAGGACTATCTGGCCAAGCACATCCGCCAGAAATACGAGATGTTCGACGTCAACGTGTACCAGGAAAACATGTTCCACACGAAGATGCACATCAAGGACTTCGACCTGGACACCTACCTGTTCGACTCGCACGCCGACGACCTTTCCTTCAAGGAACGCCAGCGCATCGAGCAGCTGCTGCGTCGCGAAATCGAAGAACTGTTCCACGGTCGCAACCTGATGTAACAAAAACCCGCCGAAAGGCGGGTTTTTCGTTGTATACCTTGACTCAGTAGACGCTCGGTCTTCCCCTTCTCTCCTTTGGGAAAGGGCCGGAGTGAGGGTTCGCTGCTTGCTGGACCGCTAAATCTTCGTCATCCCTGCGAAGGCAGGGATCCAGCGCTCTTCGCTCCACGCGTTGCATTGCCGCGCTTTGCTATTTCGCTTGCAAAAGTAACCCAAAGAGAAGGCCACCCCGCTTGGCGCCTTCTGGGCATCCTGCCCAGAAAGTGCGTGACGCGAAACCGGGCTTTTCGACAGCACATCCATGTGCTGGCGGAAAGGAATCGACATCCATGTCGATTTCCCCTTCGGGGCCTGTCGACCCCACCCAACCGCCGCACAGGGGCCCCGGTAGAGCGGCGCGTGTCCTGCGCGCACTCTTCAGAAAAGCAAAAAGCTGTGTCAAAAGCAGAGCTACGTCATGTCACGTCAAAGCATTGCGGCAGATGCCGCTCCTACATCCGATACGCGACCGTCTTCATCACCATCGAGCTGAAATGCATCAGCTGTGGCAGAGGAAACGGCAGGTCGATACCGCCGCGTTGCTGCGCTGCCTGTGCGTGACGGATCTCATCGGTCTGCATCTGTGTCAGCACGGCGCGTGAGCGTTCGTCCTGTGCGGGAAGTTTTTCCAGGTGTTCGGCCAGATGGGCTTCCACCTGGCGTTCGGTTTCCACCACAAAACCGAGACTGACCGGATCGCCGGCCAGCGCGGCGGCGGCGCCGATCGCGTAGCTGCCGACGTACCACAGTGGATTGAGCAGGCTTGGGCGGCTGTCCAGCTGCTGTAGGCGCGCGGCGCACCAGGCCAGGTGGTCGGTTTCCTCGGCGGCGGCATGTAGCAGGTGACGGCGGTTGTCGTCGCTGCGCGCCAGTGCGGCCTGGCCGAAATACAGGGCCTGCGCGCAGACTTCGCCGGTATGGTTGATCCGCATCAGCCCGGCGGCATGGCGGCGTTCGGTATCGTCCATATCCGTTTCGGCGATATCCGCGGCGGGCGATGTGCGATGTGCTTGTGGCGCGCCGGCGATGGCTTCGAGCGCGCGCTCGCAACCGGCCAGCAGGCGATCGATCGGTGTCAGCGTGCGAACGGTCATGGGTTCTTCCTGATTCAATGGTCGCTGAGGCGATTTTCGCGGATCGACGGGTCGCAATCCAGCTGTTCTGCCAGCAAGGTAAGGGGGTGCCGGTGGGGCCAGTGCAAGGCTTGTTCTTCCATGCCGGCGGCTAGGTGCAGGCGGCAACCGATGTTGGATGAGAGCAGTTGTTGCGGCTCCAGCGCGGCAGCTTGCCGCAGTGTGTCGTCACGCAGCCGCGCAGCACGTTCGGGAAACTCGAGCAGATGGCTGCCGGCCGCACCGCAGCAATACGGCGGACGTGGCAGCGACATCACCTCCAGTCCCGGCACACGGCGCAGCAGCTGCAACAGTGCGCCATCGCTACGCGCCACGTTGATCTGGGTGCATGGAAGATGCAGCGCAATCCGTTGCTCAAGCGGCCGGAAGCGCAACTGCCCGGCGTGCGCTGCCAGCAGTTGCAAGGGATCAGCCACGCTTACGTCGGGCAGCGCGCGGCGCAATGTACCGAGGCAGCCGGGCGTCACGCAGATGAGCTGGCTTGCGCCGCTGGCCGTCCAGGCTTGCTGTACTCGTTGGGCAGCCTGTTCGGCGGCCTCCGTCGCGCCGCCATGCAGATCCATGGCGCCGCAACAGAACGCTGGCAGAATGGCGACATCGAAACCGGCGGCTTGCAGCAGGGTCAGCGCCGCCTGCTGTGCTTGCGCGTCATCGACGCTTGCCACGCAGCCCGGGAACAGCGCCAAAGTCGGCTTTTCTGCGGGGTTCCTGCCGGCCCGGACTGGCGCTGCCGGATCCTCGGACGGCATCACAAGCAGGGCGGCACGCCACGCCGAATGCTTTGGCAGCCGCCGCGCCAGCCAGTTTTTCCAGCGATGGAACGCGATCCAGCGACCCGCTCGGCGCAGCCGTCGTATCCAGACGGGCCGCCCGATCAGGTTCAGTAATAGTCTGGGGCGTTGCGGCGCGGGCCCCAGCAGGGCCCGCGTTTCTATCAGCAATTCGCCGTATTGCACGTTCGCCGGGCACGCTTTTTCGCAATTCAGGCAGCCCAGGCAGTGGTCCAGGTGTTCGCGCAAGCTGGCGCTGGGGCTCACCTGACCGCGGGCCAAGGCGGCCGCGATGGCAATGCGGCCGCGCGGCGACTCCGCCTCGTTGCGGTCCAGCGCATAAGTGGGGCAAACCGGCAGGCACAGCCCGCATTGCACACACTGGTCGGCCAGATCGACAACGCGGCCGGAAGCGGCGCTTACGGGGGACTTTTCAAGCGGCATGCCCATCATGCTATCATTGCCAGCTCACAGCCCGCCGGTCGGTGGGCTTGCGCCATGGATGACAGCTCCGCTATCATCTCGCGCCTTTGTTCCACCGATTACGTGTACCGCCTGACGGCGGCAGACTAGGTATTCTGAAATGAAAACGTTTAGCGCCAATGCAGACAACGTCAAGCGCGACTGGTTCGTGGTTGACGCCACGAACAAGACGCTCGGTCGCCTGTCGACTGAAATCGCTCGTCGTCTGCGCGGCAAGCACAAGCCGGAATACACCCCGCATTGCGACACCGGCGATTATATCGTGGTGATCAACGCGCAGAAGGTGGCCGTCACCGGTGCCAAGCTGGACGACAAGAAGTACCACCGCTACACCGGCTACATCGGCAACCTGAAGACGACCAGTCTGAAGGACCTGCTGGCGACCTATCCGGAGCGCGTGATCGAGATCGCCGTCAAGGGCATGCTGCCGAAGAACCCGCTGGGCCGCGAGATGTACCGCAAGCTCAAGGTGTACGGCGGCGCCGAGCATCCGCATATCGCACAGCAGCCGCAGGCGCTGGAACTCTAAGGACTTATCATGACGATCCAGCAGAATTACGGCACCGGCCGCCGCAAAACCTCCGCCGCTCGCGTGTTCCTGCGCAAGGGCAAGGGCGACATCGTGGTCAACGGTAAGTCGCTTGAGCAGTTCTTTGGTCGCGAGACCTCGTGCATGATCGTGCGCCAGCCGCTCGAGCTGACCGAGAACATCAGCAAGTTCGACATCACGGTCACCGTCGCTGGCGGCGGCATCACCGGCCAGGCCGGCGCGATCCGCTTGGGCATCGCCCGCGCGCTGATCGAGTACGACGAAAGCCTGAAGTCGCCGCTGCGTAAAGCTGGTTTCGTGACCCGCGATGCCCGTGAAGTCGAGCGTAAGAAGGTCGGTCTGCACAAGGCACGTCGCGCAACCCAGTTCTCCAAGCGCTAATTCCCACTCCGGGATTCGCGTTTGTCGGTTCGATGCACAAAAGTCAGAGCGCACCGATCCAGCAGTTTTTGGGAGATCGTCTAACGGTAGGACGACAGCCTCTGACGCTGTCTATCTAGGTTCGAATCCTAGTCTCCCAGCCAAGTTGATGTCTCGATGTAAATCAGGACGTCTCAGGAAAGGAAAAAACCCGCCTAAGTGGCGGGTTTTTTTATGGTTTTTCCTCTCACGGTGTCTCACGAGATGTCACTCTGTCTTGGGGTTTTCGTGGGGGAATCTGTGGGATTTTCATTTTTCGAAGTAATAAATTCCCCCAAAAAATGAGTTCGAAGTATGAGAGTTCAAGCTGTGGGCGTTGATAGACATGGGCTCACACGCGTACGATTCCCCCACAATGAAGAATCCTATAGGTCTTACCCCTGTGGCAAAAGAGAGAGAGACTGGCGCCGCAATTGCGATAGCGACCAAGCGCAAGCGGTTAGGCGGTCTCCTCACGCCGGCCCATGTGAATGCGGCAAAGGGGGAAAATAAGAAATATCGGTTGCCAGCAGGCGACCCGAAGGCCCTCAACCTGGTGGTCATGCCAACTGGCTCGAAGTACTGGGTGCTTCGATACCGATACGGTGACAAGCCTAAGGAAGTGACGGTCGGAAAACCTTATCCAACCACTAGCCTTGCAGATGCTCGTAAACGTGCAAAGGCGCTTCTCGTCGAGATTGATAGTGGCTTCGACCCGGCGGAGAGAAGGAAACAGGAGCGTCTAAGTAAGCGAGATATCGCCGAACACACCTTCGTGTTGGCTGCGAACTCCTGGCATGAGTTCCACTCTAAGCATTGGAAGCCGGCCACTGCTGCCCAGTCGCGCATGTACTTGGACAAGGATTTGATTCCCTGCTTGGGCAAGCGCCCACTGGCAAATATCACTACGAAGGAGCTGTCCAGCATGTTGGACAGCATTCTTGCTCGAGGAGCGCCGGATGTAGTCAAGAAAGTTCGGCAATGGCTAGAAAGTATTTTTGGATACGCGCGTGGTAAGGGCTGGACAACGGTAGATCCAGTGAAGGACCTACACGAGGTAACCCAGCATCTTGGTAACTCCAAAAACTACCCACACCTACCGTTATCCGAGCTTCCAGGCTTCCTCAAAGAATTGGACAGCATTGATGCGTCACCCTTCGTAAAAGGCGTCGTCAATCTCGTCCTATGGACTGCGAATCGTCCCGGTATCACCCGGAGTTTACGTTGGTCGGAGTTGGACCTTGATAAGGCTGAGTGGACAGTCCCGAAAGGGCGAGAAGGGATGAAGCGCGGCTACGAACATGTCGTACCGTTGCCAAAGCAAGCTGTCGCGATGCTGCGAGAACTACATCAGGCAAGCGGAAGCTTTGAGCACGTTTTCATCGGTCGAAACGATCCGACGAAGTCGATCAGTGATGGTGCCGTCAACGTCTTGTTGAAGCGCATTGGATACAGAGGCAAGCAGACAACACATGGATTTAGGCATCTGATCAGCACTGCCTTGAACGATAAAGGTTATAAGGCAGATTGGATTGAGCGGCAGCTCGCACATGGCGATCCGAACAATAGTCGCGATACCTATAACAAGGCGAAGTACATGGAGGAGCGGCGACCTATGATGCAAGCGTGGGCTGATGAGATAGATGCAATGCGAATGGGTTGAAGCGATAGGCGGGGCTGGGCAGCCTTTGCTGGGAATTGCTAACTCACGAGGCGAGTCGCATCTAACTATTCAGCGTATACATTAGGCCGCGTAGGCCCCCGACGGAAGTTCGACCTCGGAAACATTCAGCCGATCGCTGAAGAACATCACTTCTCCGCCGGTGTAGCGCTCTTGGGCCGTGTAATGCAGTCCATATGAAAGAGTTTGACTGGAAGCGTACATGGCGCGGATCGGAGCGGTGTCGTCATAGGAGACGATCCACGCACGTCTGAACCGTTTCCTCTGCACGAATTGAGCAATTGCCACATGGTCATCGTGCGCATAGTAATTGCGATACAGACCGCGCCCTTTTACGTAATACGGCGGATCAAGGTAGATCAGCGAGCGAACCGGCAAAAATTCCCGGCACCGCCGGATCAAGAGCAGCGCATCTTCGCAATACACGGAAATGTGAGAAGACTCCCGTGCAATCCGTTCAATCCTCGCTGCAAGAACATCTTTTTTCAAACGCGCGTCAAGTCGGTAGGTTCCGCTCTGATCTTTGCCGCCGATCACCCCGCCCTTGAGAATCCCTGACCGATTCGTTCGATTCATAAAGAGCGTAGCGAACCCCAGCTCAGCCACGTCGGACGGTCGTTCACCGCGCATGACAGCTCGCCAGTGATGCCATTGATCCATGCAAACCGGGGTGTCCCTTAGTAGCCTCAACATGCTTTCAGGAAACTCAGTTACCCCCCTCCAAAAGGCGTTTACTGCGGGATCAAGGTCATTGATGTGGATGTGGGATGCATGACCATGGAGGAGCAGTTCAAGCGCCACGCCAGCGCCGCCGGCGTATAGCTCAAGATAGTGGCCGCCGATCAGTCCGTTTTCCTCCATGACTCGGACAATAAGCGGCGCAAACCGGGCCTTGCCACCGGGATAACGGAGCGGCGTATATAGCTTGTTGGTAAACATATTCAGGAATATAGCCGTGGAAACCTCGGTTGGCCAGCCATCAGAGAGCGTAACGTGCGTTTGCGACGGCTGCGGCTACCAACTCGTTTTCGAACTTGGTCACCTGAACCTGGTGCTCTTGAAGCCACAGCTCTGCAAGCTTCCAATCTTGTATCAGGGCCTTCCGCTTGTTGAACCATTTCTTTGCAGCTTTCCGGTCGTCAACGTTGCTATCCCCATCCAATAAGTGCTCGCGCAGGTAGTCGCTCGAGACCTTTGATTCAGCCAACGCGGCGCGCGCAAGCGGGTATTCGGGATTGTTCTTCGCTAAGGTGCCCACAAAGCCGTGGAGCGTCCTCTCCGGCGATAGACCTTTACCGCTCCCGTCCTTTCCCCCGGGTAACTTCAAGATATTGGTAACCTGACCTTGCCCCCGAAAAACGTATCCCTTGCCGTGTGATTCAATCCACGCAAGGAGAACGACATGATGAAGACAACACGGGCACGTTACACGTTGGAATTCAAGCAAGAGGCGGTGCGACTGGTCGAGGGTGGCCAGAGCCAGGCTGCCGTGGCCAAGACTCTCGGGCTGGTCGAGCAAACGCTGTTCAACTGGGTCAAGGCGAGCCGGCAAGGTCAACTCAAGGGCGCCGATAGCAAGCCAGTGAGCGCCGAGCAGATGGAGATCGCCCGACTACGTGCTGAGCTGGCGCGGGTGAAAATGGAGCGCGACATCCTGGAAAAAGCGACGGCGTACTTCGCGAAAGTAGCGAAGTGAAGTACGCCTTCATCCAGCATCATCGGCAGGTGTGGCCGATCACGGTGCAGTGCCGGGTGCTACGGGCCAGCGTGAGTGGCTTTCACGCGCATGTGGCTCGCCAAGCCAACACAGCACCGCGGCGTTTCCTGAGCGACGAGGCGCTACTGGTGCACATCAAGGCGGTCCAGACGCAGACCCGTCGCGGCTACGGCCGACCCCGCATCTGGCGTGAGCTCCGCAACAATGGCGTCCGCGTGGGCAAGCATCGGCTGCAGACGCTGATGCAGAAACACGGCATTCGCGCGAAGGGCAAGAAACGGTTTAAGGTGACCACCGACAGCAACCATGACCTGCCGATCGCCCCCAACCTGCTCAACCGCCAGTTCATGGTGGCCGCGCCGGACAAGGTCTGGGTGGGTGACATAACCTACGTCGCTACCGACCAAGGCTGGTTGTTCCTGGCCGTGGTGATCGACCTGTTCAGCCGTCAGGTCGTGGGTTGGTCGATGCGCGAGGACATGACCCGCGATATCGTCATCGACGCGTTGCGCATGGCATGGTTCAAACGTCATCCCAGCAAGCAGGTGGGACTGATCTTTCATAGCGACCGCGGCAGCCAGTACGCCAGTGAAGACTTCCGGGATCTGCTCAAAGACTACGGCATCACCGCGTCGATGAGCCGTCGCGGCAACTGTTGGGATAACGCCTGCAGCGAAACGCTGTTCGGCTCGCTGAAGGTGGAGCGGCTGCACGGGCAGCGTTTCGTCACCCGCCGCCATGCCAAGGATGAAACTCTCGCCTGGCTGCTCTGGTACAACCAGTCCCGACTACACTCCACCTTGAACTACGTCAGTCCGATGCAGTTCGAGCAACACTGGCTTGCGGCTCAGGCCAAACAAGCCAGCCCATGACCACGGTTATGGGATACGAAGTTCGAGGGCAAGGTCACTATTGCGGCGCCTATCTCACTTGGTTGGCTACAAGCCATCTTTAGAGATTCTCAATACCAAAGACTACGCCAGCATCAGCTGGCGCGCTTCTTGGCTGCGTACATCCGCGCACGAAACTGACCCAATAGCACAGTAAGTTGCCACAATGGACCATAGCCTTACCCGCCAACAGTAGGTCGTTGCGGTAAGGACCGTGAATACAAACTTCGTCGATCACGCAACAGGGGAATGAGCATGGTCACTGGTAAGAAGGATGCCACAAAATCCGGTAAGCTATTGAGCAGTCCGAAGACCATTAAGACGGTTAAATCTGTTGCAGGTTCGGACTTAGCTCAGACGAAGTGGGACTTGCGCTATCCAAAATTCGGGCAGCCAAAAGATCGAGACATTTCACAAGAAATTATACGGAACAACTGGAGTTAACTCTCGAAAATGTTGTTCATAAGAACGTCGACGTTAGCCGCGATATAAAAAACATCAAAAAATATAACGTAGGAAAATGGCAGGAACCAAGATAAAGACGGCATTACAATTACGGAATTTATTGAATGAACGAAAACTGGCTTGGCTCCGTCGAACTATAAGATGCTAGGCCGCCAAACGTAGGCAATGTGATGGTTCCAAAATCTCCAAGCGCATATCTAATGCTGCGTTTCCTAAGAGTTCTCTGAGACGTTGCAAGCAATGGCTGATGGCGCCACGCGGAGCGATGAGTGCCCCTAAGAGGTCGGTTTAAGCCGCAGCGAACAAATCCCGAGCGCACTCGTCAGTAGGTCGGCGGCAGCCTTTACTGTCGCAGAAAATATCCAATTCGCTACATATTTTGGCCATAGTAAGCACCTTCCTTAACCGCTTGGACGCAGCTCTTCATTGCTCGAAGCGCCGGTCTCACCTGGACTTACTCGTTCAATGGTGTGCCTAAGTTCTCGGCCAAGCACGAACATCGCATCGCTGGCCGTAGCCGACAATCTACTATCGAAGCACAAATTTCCGCTCTCATTTGGCCATACCAGACCAAGTTCGCGAATCTTTTGAATAAAGCCTCGAAAAAGGGATTTATCGAAGAATTCAGGTGCAGTCTGGGCGTATAGAAGGCTCAATCGCTGGGCGGCCAGTTGACCCATACTTTCCAGCTGACCCGCAGACAATACTCCGGAGCCATTCTTGGCCAAGATCGAGAACGCGATGTAATAGCGCTCAAAAGCCTGCTGTAGGGAATGACCAATCGCTCGCAAGCGAAACACTTCATCGCTCTGACCAATATTTCTCACAAATACAGGTAAACCTTGCTCAAATGAAGAATGCAAAAGTCCTTCGCTAACGAAGATGTCCATCGTGCCACTAAGGACGTCGGCAAATCCTTTCTCGTTCCAGGGGAGGAATAACTCGGCTTTCATGAAAGGATAAACACTTCGACCGACGCGTACGACTTCGTCACCCGCGACTTTCACGTTGTGTTGAAAGCAACAGGCAATCCAAGACGCAGCCGCAAAAAGATGCAATACGTTATTTCTAAAATAGGTCAACAGCACCGCGTTTTCTTGCGTCACGCGGATAACATCGCCGTATGGGTGTTCGGTACGCTCCAAAATACCTATTTCTATTCCGTGCGAAACAATCTCTTCTGGCGAATGCGGCGTGACTGTTACGTGATCGGAATATGGAATATCTATCAACAGACGCTTAGATAGACTAATCAAAGATATCAAATCAGCCTCTCCCATTGCGTGATTTGGAGTTGAGAGCAGCGCTATCGCCAACAGATTAATAGGATTCACATCCGCAGCTCGGTTGATGTTCTCCTGAATCTTTTCCAGCAGCGAATCCACCACCGGAGAAAGCCATACCGGCTTTTCCGACCCCAATTCATCAACAACCGACCATTCTGGAGCAATGTCAGCAATTACCTCCATAAGCCTGATGGGTTCCCCAAAATTCACCACGACCTGCCCATAATTCGATCGTAGTATCTTGGGGATGCTACGCATGAGCTGGAGCGTCGACTCCTTCACTTTGGCCTTGCCAGAAAGCTCCTCGAGATGGCTCTTCCCCTCGATCAGCTTTTCGTAGCCAATGTAAACCGGCTGAAAAATTATCGGACGAGAGGGCCTGCTGACGAAGCCCATTACCGACATGGTGACCATTCCGCCCATAGGCCGAAGCAATCGACCTGTTCGCGAACGCCCTCCCTCGACAAAATAAGCAAGTGGATAGCCGCCAGAGATAAGTTGGGCCAGATATTCCGAAAATATTGTCGAATAGAGCAAACTACCTCGAATCTTCCGGCGAATGAAAAAAGCTCCACCACGCCTTAAAATTGATCCCAGCAGCGGCAAATTCAGGTTTGCGCCGGCAGCTATGTGAGGTGGCATCATGCCGTGCTCATGCAATAGGTACGGTAGCAATAGGTCGTCCATATGACTTCGGTGGCTGGGGACGTAGATAACCTCGCAGCCCAATGCAGCCTCTTTGCACCTATCAAGGTGATGCACCAATACACCTCGATAAATGCGATTCCACACGAAGGAAAGCATGAAGCTAACGGAACTTACTACCGTGTAAGAGTAGTCAGCTGCCATTTCCCAAATAATCGACTGCGCTTCGCGCCAAGCCGCAGGCTCATCACCTCCCTTGCGGACCTGCGCAGCAACCGCTCGGCGAACGCTATGGGCCGCCAGTACCCGGCTTGCGAGCATACGCCGTGTCGATAGGTCTGGTCCTACAACTGTTTCGCGTACACGCCTAAAGTGTGTTCGCAGTACTCTAGAGAGCTTTCTTACATTCCGATCTTCAGGCAGTCCTTCCCCGATGGCATCGCGAAGACTAACTGGATCCGCAAATCGCACCAATGTCATGCGACCGTTCAACATCAAACTAAATAGCCGCCTAATTCGGCCAACGATTATCCAGTTTTCGGCAAAGAGCGCTCTAAACAATCCTGCAGATTTAGTTGGTGAGCGACCAACAAAAATAGATACCGGTATAAGCCGGATATCCAAAGAAGGATTAGCTTTCTGCGCAGCTATCAACTGAAGGAGCGAATCTGAGCTTTCGCGCTTCGACATTGGCGCTCCTGGAAAGAGAGCTACCGCCTTACTTTGTCGTGCGAGCGAAAAGTACGAACTCCTACGTCGAACCAGACCCATACTCAACGGCGCAAACGGTGACGGCAGCCCGGACTCACGGCAGGCGCGTCCCAGGATCAAAGCGCTCGAGAATCCGTAGTCGGAGACGACGTAACAAAACAAAACGCCTTGGCTGGCGTTCGCAAGTCCTACGCCATCCCTCAATTCAAGTGTGAGATTTAACCAGGGATCAAGAACCTTCCCTAGGAGTCGAAGCCACCAGGATCGATTTGCACCAAACTGAGTGGTTCGAGGCTTTTCAAGGGCCTGAGCGTCTTTCGAGCTTGAGTCCGACCCTAACATATTTCTCTCTGCACTTTTGGTAATTCCATCTTCACGTATAACGCGACAGGCGCATGTCGCACATAGAAAGCCACACTTTTACTCAAGCCGGTCGACAAAAGCCAGAAGTGTATACACAAAGAAGCCAGCAGAAAATCAGCTGGCTCCCAAAACATGGCGCAATTCAACCAAAAGGTCCTAAGCGAACTCAGCGTCCCTAGTTTCAAAGCCTTCCACTTCGCGGGTTGCCACCCCGAGCGCACCAAACTGTTCAAAAAAGTCCGGAAACGAGCATATAACATCGCGATGTCCCTCCAGCAGGTTGGGATTCTCGCATGTTAGCGACGCGACGAACAAAGACATGAAAATTCGATGATCTCCCCAGCTGGATAGAACCAGGCCACCTTTGAAACGTTTTCCGCGGCCCCTGATCTCAAAACCATCATACACACCGTCCTTCATCAGCGGAACGATATCCACACCAAACTTTCCGAGCTCTGTGATCATCGCTTTGATTCGCGGTGACTTGTGCAGTCGGGTGATCGCCCCGCCGACGACCCGGAACACGCCGTCAACGTGCGCGCCAATCGCTGCCAGCGTTGGTACGATATTCGGATAGTCGCTTGCGTCAAATTCAAAGTTCCCGACAAGTGTCCCGGAAGGGTTATTGATTGTCAGGCTCTTTTCTTTCTCATCAAAGTGGACCTTCACGCCCATCTTTTTTACGACATCGACGATGGCCCTTTCTCCCTGCAGACTTTCCTTTGACATGTTTTCTAAAACTGTGGTGCCTTCGAATAGCGAAGCCGCACCGATAAGGTACGAAGACGACGTGTAGTCCCCAAAAATCCAGCTCGTCGTCGGCTTATACGATCCTGGCTGAACTGTTATTTTTGAATAATCTTCACTGTGCACGACGTTAATGCCGGCGTTCCTCAAAGTCGCTATTGTTTGCGTGATATAAGAGACGGATAAAATCTCCCCTTCAATGAAAATAGTTACTCCGTACTCTGCAAACGGGGCAGCGAATAATATCGCCGTGACAAATTGCGAGCTCACGTTTCCTGGAAGACGGCACTCTCCTCCGGAGAACCCACCTCCCCAATTTACAATTGGTGCGCATCCGTCCTCACCCATGCACTCGATGCTTGCGCCAAGCTTTCTCAGAGCATCAAACAGCGGCGCCATTACTCTTCCTCTCAACGTAGCATCCCCAGTAATAATGGATGCTGAGCCCGAGAAGGATGTCAACGCAGCAAACACTCGAAATACGAGACCGGAGCCTAGTGCATTTATTGAGCGATGCGCAGTTCGAAGCTGTCCATCGATCCCATGTATCTCTAGGTATCCATCATGTTCCAGAATGGTGGCCCCGATGACACGACATGCGTTCTTCATCGTCTCGGTTTCCAGGCAACGAAGATCGTTGTGAACGATTGAGCGGCCCGAAGCCAATGATGCGGCGAGAATCGCACGCTGAGTTTCAGGCTTGGAGGATGGCACCCTTGCCTTACCAGAGAGGCTTGGCAGAGGTTTCACTTCCAAGTATGAGTTCCAAGCATTCATGATGAGCATCTTCCTATTAGATAAATAAATCTTAGATCAACGAATTTCTGCAACAAATGCGCTAAAGAACGCGCGGTCTATATCTCGTTCAATTCGCGCTCGAGTCGATCGATTAAGGAACATTCAATAACGTGAGCTGAATTTTCTTCTTGTCGCCTTGGTTCGGTTCGCGCGTCGATCTCTTTTGCCAGACCCTCTGAAAGGAAGGCGCAAAGCTTTTCTTGTGTGGGATATTGCCATAGCACGGTGGGATCAACCTCGTGAACAAAGTAGTCAGAGTAGTCTGATAACAGCTCCACTGCGTCAATGGAGTCAAGTCCCAACTCGGCAAAGCTTGTCGACGCGGCAAGATCATTGTTAGAGAAGGACCGTGTGCTCAGCCAATCAGCCATCCAAACCGAGATGGCTTCGAAATTTGCGCCAACGCGTCCGAAATACGGCCTCACCTCTGGTGTCATCGGGTGATCTTTGAACTTCTTAGTCGCGCCATTCGGTACATCAATATCATCAGTGTGAGTGTAGTCTTTCAAGTGTGGTATTACGTGATCTCCAATGCTTGCATTGACGGACTTCTGGAGATTCCTTAAGGATTGAATGTCTCCCTTAACCCAAGGAGCGTCGAGATTCGAAACGAGATTGGACATAACCCGATAACGTTCGCTCCTGATAGTGCGAATGCCGAATTCGCTAAGTTCCACGTTGGGCTGATCGTTGAGTTTGTGCTCAAGAGCGACCTCCAAGAGAAAATAGCTGAACGCCTCACCCAACCCGACGTAGAGCGCCTTGCCACTCTCTTTATCTCCCGTTGCTACTTTTTTGGCTTCTGCCACTTGATATTGGAACTCTTCAAGTAGTCGTGTCGACACCTTGAAATGCGTTGACACAAAGGTCTTAAATACATCGAAGTTTTGCCAGACCGAGTGGCCGACGTGTGACTGGAGCGCCTCAGTCGAACCTTCGAAAATCCGAAGGAGTCTGCAGTCTCGTAGCATCTGGGGTATCCGAGTCCTCTCGTCGTATCCCCGGCCACCGAAACACTGAAGCAACTGATCTACTGCAATCCAACACTGTTCGCTAGCGATTGCCTTAACAGCTGATAGAACTTCAAGCGGCACCATAACTTCATGATCCAAGATCTCAGCACACCTTCCCGTAAGTGCCTCTAACGCAATCGTGGCCACTTGAATCTTGAATAGTCTTTGGGCGATGACTGGCTGTCTTAAGAGGGAGCCACTAGCTATATCGCGCTGATCGGAATAGCGAAGAAACCACTGGCTCGCACGCTGCATACAGCCTAAGGCCATTGTGGCAACGCCAAGTCGGCCAAAGGCGACCGTACTTTGGGCTACCTCATAGCCTTGCCCCACGGCTCCGAGAACATCCTCATCATTTACCGCGACTTCTGTGAGTATGAGTTCGTTCTGCACCATACCTCTCATACCCATGGTGAGAGTCTCATTTCCTTGAATCACGCCGTCCTGATCGGTACGTACCAAGAAAGCTGTTAGACCGAGGTATTCTTCAGCTTCCCCGTAGGCTTGAGCGAAAAAAATGGCTAGCGAAGACCAGGCAGACGTTCCAATCCAAATCTTTTTTCCTTGGAGAACCCACCTTCCTTCGCGACGCCTTGCGCGAGCCTGAATAGCACGCATATTCGAGCCTGCTGTCGATTCGGTCAAAGCAAAGCAGCCCAATGTCCTTCCTTGGGCAAGACTTCCAAGGTACCGCTCCTTCTGCTGATGACTGGCAAAATTAAGTAACGGGCCAATGGCTAAACCGTTGTGCACCCCTAGAAATGAGGCAAGGTTGAGGTCGACGCTCGCAACCTCCCGGATTATCCTCATCATTCCGGCAACACTGAGCCCACTACCTCCTAGCTGCTTCGATACGCGCAGTCCTAGAAACCCACGATTGCCAAAGTCCAAGATGACCTTCGGATTCATGAATCGCCGCTCGTCCATAAGACGAAGATCTAGTTTTGGCGCCTCCTCCCTCCACCAAGCAATCAGGGCATCACCGCTTTGGTCACCGGCAAGGGGCCTTTCGATACGTTGTTCAACGTCAAGGCTGCCCTTAAGAATGAGGTCTCGTGCTTGATTTCGGGCTATCTTTCCACTAGTAGTCTTTGGAAGCGTTCCTCTTCGAATGAGGATCACGTCATATAAAGTAACCAGCATGGCCTCAGAGACCGCTTCGATCGCTGCCGATACCATAGACGACAGCCCGGCATCATCGACGCTCGATTTCACTTCCTGCACCAACGCAACGCGTGTACAGCCATCAACCTCGATCTCTACCGCGGCTCCGCCGTCCTTTACAAACCCGTCGCAACTAGCCTGTACAACAGACTCGATGTCTTGCGGATAAATGTTGCGTCCATGCAGAACAATGAGCTCCTTAGTTCGACCGGTAACATACAACTGACCTTCAAACAGAAAGCCTAGGTCGCCAGTGCTAAAGAAATCTAGATCTGGCTTTCCGTTCACGGATAAGCCAAATGTTGCCTGACTCTGCTCTGGCTTATTGAAAAAGCCCTCGACGCAGTTCTCACCGGAGATATAGATTTCCCCGGCCTCGCCCTCAGCAGCCAAATGTCGTGTGCCCATCTTGCAGACGGCGATTTCGCAATCTAGCCATGATCTTCCGACACTCACATAATCTCGCCGTCCATTTACGGCGGCAATGTTCGCCGCCAGCGTCGTCGCGCCAGAAGTCGTTTTTGAGTCCGCCTGATACAGTCGAATTGGCTCACTAGGGCCACGGCTAGTAACAAATAGGGTCGCCTCCGCAAGGCCGTAAACGGGTTGGAAATATTCCCGTCGAAACCCAGCGGTTCGAAATTTTTGCGCAAATTTTTCAATGGTCTCGGAACGAACCGGTTCGCTTCCGTTTAACGCAAGTTTCCAGCGTGAAAGATCTATTCCCTCAAGGTTGGAGACATGCTCGACGCAGCGGGCGTAAGCGAAGTCTGGCGCGGCCGATATGACAACGTCGTTTGAAGAAATGAGCTCCAGCCAGCGTCGAGGGCGCCTCAGAAAGGTTTCGGGACGGATGAAGTGGGACGGAGCACCGAGAAGTAGAGGGTGGATAACCTTTCCGATTAGCCCCATATCGTGAAAAAGAGGTAACCAGCTACCAAATGCTGTCTCCGAATTTGTTCCAAGCCCCTTCGACATTTGAGCACTGTTGGAGACCAAATTCTTATGCGACACCATTACCCCTTTCGGTAACGAGGTCGATCCTGACGTGTATTGAAGGAACGCCAGCCTTTCTGGCTTGACATATGCCCAACCCATCAACTCATTCTTCGAAACTAGATCCGAGAAACATAATGTCCTAGCTCCAGGTAACTGAGTGCTGCGCGAGGCTTCATCAACAATGCAAACCGCGGGAAGGCAATCCATTGCCACCGCTTTTAAGCGGCTAGCTTGAGAACTAGTCACGTTTGTGGGAGGCGCCATCAATGGGACAGGCACAAGTCCCGCGGCTTGAACTGCGAAAAACGTAATTATGTATTCGATCGAGTTCGGCAAAAGAATTGCCACCCGGCTTCCCGAGGCAGCGCATTCGGAGAGAAAGGCTGCTCCCTGTAGCACGTAACGTTCGAGCTCTTTGTATGTTACGGATGAAATGCTTTTGGGCAACGCGTCATGATACCGGTAAGCAAGTTGGCCTGGTTGGTCGTCTGCGCGGACCCTTAGCGCGTCTAGTATCGATGCGTTCATTCGTATTTCCTATCTGTTTTTTTTCGATCTGAATAGCGACACTCGCAGATCGTCAAAGGCGCATATGCGATCCAAAAAAGATGATCATTTTTTAATATAAAGTGGTCGGCTTGTATCATCACGCCGGGTCGGCGAAGCTCATTAGGGCTAGACCAGTCCGACTTTCAAATTTCGCCAGCAATCCACTCTTTACTGATCGGCTCTTCCACAGCAATTTCACCGGAAAGTAGTTGATCTATCCGAGATGCGACGGACCGAAGGTTTGGTTGAGCCAACACCACTTCGATTGAAAGCTCGATATTAAACTTGCCATTGACCCAAGTCGCCAATTCAACCGCTAATAAGGAATCCATTCCGAGCTCCTGAAGGCTTACGTCAGGATCCTCTTCTCCAGTTCGGCTCCCTAGCAGTTCGGCGAAGCCAGCGCATAGGACGTGAAGCGTATCTTTCTCACCGAGGCCAAAACCTTGTCCTTCAGATGTTTCATCATCCAAAGCAATTAGTCGCGCGTCACTTCCTGCAAACGCGGCAAGCGCTCCATCAGAACTGAAAATTACATGATCGAGAGCTTCAGCCAATTGTTCGGCCGGCAGAAGCTTGAGACCAACGCGCCTTAGTCTTTGCTTGTGTACTTCGTTTAGCCTAGATGCCATTCCTTGATTCACAGGACCAAGGTTCACGCAGTAAGCATGGACGCCTTCACTTCTTAGTTCATCCACCCAGCAGTCGAGCGCACGATTGGCTGCGGTATATGCCGCCTGGGCGGGTGATCCTGTAATCGACACGAGAGAGGACAAGCCGACAAATAGACGTATCGAACGCTGGCGCCAAAATTTCGCCATGTTGATGACGGCGCCAAGCTTTACTTCGATCGCCTTCAGGAGGTCTTCGCGGGATAGTTTGGCGAAAGGTCTATCCGCGAGCACGCCTGCAGCGTGCACAACGGCAATAACCTCACTTCCTTCTTTTCTTATATTCTCGAACATACCCGCAACCGACATTTCGTCCGTCACGTCACAAGCGTACGATTCAATTTGTATGCCTCCGACCAATACGGAGCTTTCGCGACACGATCGCGAAACCAGCTTTATCCTTTGCGCCCCAAGCGACCTCAACCACGGGATCAAGTACGGAGCTAGGGCACCGGATCCTCCGGTAATCACCACCGTGCCGTCGCTAAGATCGAATGTCCTCTCGACCTCGTCTCGAGATTTCGGTTTAGCCAACCTCAAAGCCTCCCACCGCTCGCCGACGAGTCGATACTCGCCGTGCGTACCAACTGGTGCCCGACCACAACGGACGTTCGCGAGCAAGCTGTCGGCGCCGCCGCGGATAATACGCAACCTAAGGCTGGGATGTTCCGCACGCACACTCTTCAGAAGACCAATCAGAGCCCCGTTCGCCACTCTCTCAAAGGAAAACTCATTGCCTTCATTCTCCGAAATGATCGCATTGACATGAAGAACCTTTCTGATAGCGAGATCCGATAGATGAGCCATCACCCCCAACCAAGCCATTAAGGCCGATACGATGGGCGATAATCCTCCGATATCTCCATTGCTTTTAGACCCGGCGCTCGAATGCACAAGGAACACATCAGAGCCATCAGGGATTCCCTCGATAGCTTCGATTAGTGAAGCGATATCATCTTCATCGCGGTAATACACTTTGGACGGCCACTCTGAGCCCACGTCGGAAGTTTCTGCCCTAGCATGATCGCCAAAAAAAACAAGTAAGCCGTGTTGTGAGCTGTCACGCCGGGCGTCCACGATCTGCCATTGAGAGGCGAGATATTGAATCGAATTGGCACCGTTTTTCGTCAATCGAACCAGTGTATCGCTCGAGATTTTTCGGAACGTCGCTCCTCGCAATTCGATAACTGGTGTTCGATTTTCCGCATATAAGGCTAGGTCTCCGGAGAGACTCTCGGGAGAGATTTGCGAGGCGCTACCTGCTTCGAGGTCATACCTATTCACTTGCCAGTCGCCACCATAAAATTTGATCTCCGCAATCTCCGATGGGACCACAATTTCCTTTCCATGAACCAGATTGGGTGACGAAGCCAACAGTCCGCTCAATCCGTGGAAGCAGGAATCAATTAGCCCAGGGAACAGTGGATAGGATCGTCCGTCTTGCGTCAGCTTAGGCTCCAGCAACGTCCGCCTTGATCCCGATCGCCCGTCTGACCCGGACTTGATCCACCGAAACGACTCGCCAAGGTGGTAACCGCGTGCGTCAAATTGATCATAGAAGTCGCTTAGATCCACGACGCGAAGCACCTCAGTGGATTCTTCCGTCCAATCTTCATCGGCAACGCCTTGAAATTTCTCAATGAATCCGTGGCAATGAAGTACGCCGTCGCAAGCAATCGCTATTTTGAAATGTCCGTCCGTTGGCATGCAGGTCAGACGGACGCTTGACTCGGCGTTCGCCTGCATGACGAGAGGTCTTATAAATCGGACATTGGATAGCTTTACGGAAGCCTGTCCAAGAATTTCCTGGGCCGCTTGGATCAGAAGCGCGATCCAAGTCGCTCCAGCGACCACGGGAACTCCAAATAAATAGTGCTGCTCAAGATGTGGCTGACGGCCGATGGACAACGTCACATCAAATATTCGGCCACTACTGACTGCCAAAAGCTCAATAAGTTGAAAGCCAAAAGGGTCGTCAACCTGCGTGTTCGGCTGCTCAATCTTTGCATCAATAGGCAGCCAGAATCTCTTCCTATCAAAGGGATAGAGTGGAAGATGTTTTGCAGACGAAAAACCAGGACGTGTTGGGGAAATACTTAGCCCAGCCTCATAGAGCTTTTTCAGACTCTCTGCGTGCTCGCTAAATCGTGCCGCGCCCCTTCGCATGGTCGCGGCAATGACAATATCGTCGCCGCCTATGGAACGCATCGGCACCGAGAGAATACGTTCCGGACCAATTTCCAGAAAGTTATGGGTTCCGCTTGTGATCGCAAGCTCGATAGCTCTCTTGAAACCTACTGGCCTCAGCATTTGATCCCCAAAATACGCCGGTTCAAGCCATGGCGTTTCGTTTGCATCAGGTCCAGACGTTCCTATCCATTGGATTTTTGGTTCTTTCAACGCAACGTTTTTTAACAAAGTCCTGATTCGCTCGGCTGGCTGGGTCATGTCCGTGGAATGAAAGGCATGATCCACCGCAACCTTACTGTCGCGAAGGCCATAGCTACGGATTAATTCCCTGCAAAAATCTTCGTCGCTCGTCTGACACGCCAATGTGATTTGTCCAGCCGCATTGATACCTGCAATGCATATCATTTGAGGAAGATCCTCACAAAGTTGCTTGACTTTATGAGGATCTCCCACGACGGCGAACATCAGACCACTTGGCGCAAGTTTCGCGACGGCAGCACCACGCTCGCAGGCGAGCCAAATCGCTTCTTCCATAGACATAGATGCTGCGGTGACAGCGGCTGCATATTCACCAATGCTGTGACCTACAACAACTGAGGGGACTATACCCACCGATCTCCACCATACTGCGAGTGAAATACCCATCGCGACCAGTGCAGGTTGGGCGACCTCTGTCCGGCGTAAGAGCTCTCCCTTTTCCTCCTCACAACAAATTGATACGAGGTCATATCCCGTTTGCTCGAAAGCAACCTTGGCGCACGCGTCAAAAGCATGACGGAACGCCTGCCAATTCTTGTATGGCTTAGCCGCCATCCCCGGATATTGAGTTCCTTGGCCCGAGAATATATAGGCAAGCTTTTCCGAGGAACCCGACGCCCTTCGCTTGAACTCTGGCGCTTTAGAGGAAGTCGGAAGTGCCGCAACATCTTTGCGGGTGTTCGCTACCAACGCGTACCTGTACTCATCAAAGTGGCTCTGACCGAAGCTGGACACGGATAGGTCCACAATTTCGTCGTCAGTATCGAGCGATTTGATTGCCTCACGCAGTTGTTCCAAACGCGCCTGCATGGAATATTCAGTCTTGGCGGACAAAAGTATGATACTTGGTTCGTCATTTGAAGCTTCAATCTTGTGGTCGGTCTTGGGCGGCTCCTGAAGGATCAGATGGACATTTGTTCCGCTCATACCAAAAGAACTGACACCAGCTATGCGAGCTCTGCCTTCACGTAGCGGCCAATTCCATGCCGACTCTGAAATATCAAGGCCTAGACCCTTCCAATTAATTCTTGTATTTGGAACACCGAGGTTTACCTGGCCAGGCACATATCTGTGCTCGAACGCGAGTAGCACTTTGATCACCGATGCGATGCCGGAAGCAGCCTCGAGGTGACCAATCGATGCTTTTGCAGAGCCTATTCTCAGAGGGTATGAACGACCGCCGTAGACATCGCCTAGGGCATTCGCCTCAATATTGTCGCCGAGGCGCGTTCCTGTACCGTGAGCCTCAACGTAATCGACGTCCTCCTTCGAGCAGGCGGCAGATTCAAGAGCACGACTTATGACAGAGCGCTGCGCGGCTTGGTTGGGAGCTGTTAGCCCGTTTGTTCGGCCGTCATGGTTGACTGCCGAACCACGAATGACCCCGCGGATAAGGTCGCCATCACGTAGTGCGTCCGAGAGCCGCTTCATGACGATAACGCCGCACCCTTCACCGCGAACGTATCCATCCGCTGTATCACTAAATGAGCGAAGTTTTCCGCTACGTGAAAGCGCCTTCATCTCGCAAAATCCGATGCTTGTGTCCGGACTTACAATCGCATTCGCGCCCCCAACAAGCGCAAGATTGCAGTCCCCAGCACGCAATTCTCGGGCAGCCAAATGCAACGCAACCAAAGCAGACGAGCAAGTCGTGTCGATTTGCAGGGTCGCCCCGCGAAAATCATAGAAGTACGAAAGCCTTCCAGCGGCCATGCTTTTGGCGCTACCCAGACCGGTATACGTCGACACGGACAAAGGGGACCGAGCATGTAATCGTGCGTAGTCGTCTGTGGTCAAGCCAATGAAAACTCCAGTGGCCGATCCTCGAAGCTCCTTTGCGTTCAACCCCGCATTCTCAAGTGCGTGCCAACTAACCTCGAGCAACATTCGCTGCTGAGGATCCATCGCTCCCGCCTCGATAGCCGGTACGCCAAAAAATTTAGCGTCGAACTGATCGATGCCTTCCACTAGACCGGCAGCCAAGGTGTACGTCTTACCTGACTCGCGCGCCGATAGGTCGTGATGCTTTTGCGTTGACCAACGACTATCGTCTATCTCCTGGAAAATGTCGCGACCTGAGTTGAGTACTCGCCAAAAGCTAGGACCGTCGACTGAGCCACCTGGAAACCTGCATGCATACCCAATAATGGCAATCGGTTCGTCCGAACTATCTCCTCCCCTAAGACGTTCGATGATGCGTTTTTGCTCTTGGATCTTTTCGTATGCTCGCTCGAGAAGGCCCATCTCTGGCCGTGTAGATTTCATCTTCCACTCCGTCATTCAGTCTTTTATTAACAGAAAGCCCAACACGACTTCCCACAGCCACTACTTGTAGACAGCTGATTAGCTGGCAGACGCTAACGTCAGCACCGAGCTGACCACGGCAAACGAGCCAAACGCCAAAATGACACCGTCTCCTTGTGTCTTATCGACAGCAGCGTCTAATGCATCCTTAAGGGAGTCGTGCGTACACTTGTCGATTTGGATTCCAAAAATTCGCTCATTTAGTTGTGAAAGAGAGAGTCCGCGCTCGTTTTTTTCACTGAGACCACAGAAATGCCATCGATCGACTACATCCGACATTTCCTCGATCACGCCACCGACATCTTTATCGCCTAGCGCTCCGTAAACAGCCGTAACATTTCTACCCTTTGCAGCCTTCCTCAACCAATCAGCCAGCGACCTCGCAGCCTGACGATTGTGGCCAACGTCTACGAAGATATGCTTTTGTCTATATCGTACCGATTGCAACCTGCCTTGCACTTTAGTGCTGAGAATTCCGTCGGCAAGTTCGCTCTGGGAGATTTTCGGATACAAGGCGCGCAAAGATGCCACGGCAACTGCCGCGTTAGTTACCTGCACTGGGGCGATTAGCTTTGGGTACGGCAATCGGATCGAAGACGAAGCGTCTTCGAACCACCACTCCGTGTCCGCAGTGCGGATGCGGAAATCCTGACCGATTCTGATGAGCCTCGTGTTCAAATCCCGAGCCTCCTCCAACACGCTTTTTGGAGGGTCGATATCTCCAGTTATCGCCAGGCCATCGCGACGAAAAATTCCCGCTTTATTAGCGCCAATCGTTTCTCGATCGAGACCTAAGAACTCGAAATGATCCAGGTCAACGGTGGTGATGATCGCCAAATCTGCGTCTAAAACATTGACGGCGTCCCACCTTCCTCCCATGCCAACCTCGACAACTGCGAGATCGAGTCCCGCATCATTCAGCAGCAAAAGGGCCACTAACGGAAGCAGTTCAAACGGCCGAAGAGGTATCGCGTCGTATCTTCCACCGATGCAGTAATCCTCAACAGCCGACGGACTATTCATTACCTCCAAATTCGGCGCTGTCTTTTGAGGATCAACCCCAAGGCTCGCACACGTAACCCTATGAAACGCCGAAAACAATTGCGTGTCGGTTGGCTCAATGCCATTAACTCGGACATTCTCGTTATATCGGTGGATATGCGGCGACGTGAGGCAACCCACTTGTAAGCCTGAGGACCTAGCGATCGACTCTATGAATCCGACCGTGGATCCCTTGCCATTGGTGCCGCCAACGACGATGACTTTTTTCGCGATGCGCGACAACCCAAGAGTTTGTGCAACAATTCGCACGCGCTCAAGCGCCCCTGGCGTCTGCGGCGCAGCGATTTTAAGGCTATCAATTACTGTTCTCACAATTTGCCTCCCTGTCTTGGTGAATGTCGGCAGCGTCAATCGGTCACTTCGATAGCTTTGTTAAGTGGGCGTACTACCTTTCCGACGTCGAGATAAATAACTTGGTCAGCCACATGGAAGTATCTGTCATCGTGAGATATTGCAATGATCGTCTTACCCATTCCCTTTAGTGTCGGAAGTACCTTTTCATAGAACGTCGATCTAAAGTGCGGATCCTGGTCAGCCGCCCACTCGTCAAGGAGATAGATCTCCCGATTTGTTGACAGCGCCGCAACTAAAGCAAGGCGCTTACGCTGCCCTCTTGAGAGAGCAAGGGTTGAGAATTTCCCATCAACAATTGAGACGACACCATCCAGCTCGAATACTTTCAGCCAGTACTCTGCTATTACCTCAGACTCGGGACGACTTTCATCTATGACAACGTAAGGAAACAAGTAAAAGTCGGCATGAACCGAAGCAATCCGCGACTGCCAACTACTTGTGGTCCGGTCCGAAAAGTTCTCTTCGTCCAGCCGCACAGCACCGCTCTGAGACGGTAACAACCCAAGAATGACGCTCATTAATGTGGTTTTTCCGCTTCCGTTACCACCACATAAAAACAATATCTCCCCCCGATTCATGGAAAATGACACCGGACCAATCTGGAAGGTCTCGCCATCATCTCCATTGGCCGGATATTGATAGGTCACATCTTCGACATGGAACTGTGACCAATCGCTAGCTGTGACGTCGCGACCACTATCGACGACACAACGATAGCTATCCGGGTCTTCGCTCAGATCCAAGTCACTAATCCTATTTGCCGAGCTCCACGCGGTGGACATCAGCTGAACACCAGTAATGATGACGTCGTAGGAACTGATGCAATATGTCGTTAGGAGGACGATCAGCCCGAGTACTCGCGGTGACTCGTGTCCCACGCCAACCGCCACATTCGTCCCAAGTATCACGAACAGAAGAGCGGATGTCAGAACTCGATTCCAGGCCCACGTTCGACCGCGCGAAAGGGTTTCCTCTCGGAGAATGGCGGCATCCTCACGCATCGAAAAATAGTGAATTGACCTCAATGCTGCATCCGCCCCCAACTCTCTGGCTCCATCAATTGTCCCTTTAAATCCGTCGAGCACGCGATCCATAGCCGAACGTACCGTACCGTCTTTCGTGTACGCACGGGAGGTCAAAATATGAGAAACCGCGACCATAGTGACTATGGGTATAATCGAGACTAGAAAAAGGTGCGGTGATAGATACGCCATAAAAATGACGCATGCCCCCATCTTTACGCAATTCAGAGCAAAGTAGGGCAACGAAGAAATCGCTCTCGTTATGTTCGATATGTCGGTCGTTACGACGTTGAAGAGGTCGTGGCCGCGGGTCTTTAAAGCGTTATCGTAGTTTGTCGCGAGGATTCTTCTAACCAAAGTTAGTCTCAGATCATCAGCAAACTCCGCGTCGAGAGAGGCCTGAACATAGTGGGACGCGAAGAACATTACGACGAATGCGACAAATGCAGCGACGAAGCTAGCCGCGTCACCTATCGACAAGCGCCCGGCTGATGCCGATCGCGCCAGCACGTATAGCATTGTTGCCGCCGCAAGAGCGGAGGCTCCACTGCAGCCAATCACCACCATTGCTGTACGACCGAACTTCTTGAGAGATACCGTAATTGTCGACGCCGATTGGTTCAAAGCCATACCTCACCAAATATTTCTTTTACCCACGATTCCCTCGCTTAAACACAGCCGTGAAAAGCTAAGGAGCCAAAATTTTCCGGGCTACCGCGCGGCTTCGGACGCCGGGTCCGCCCAGCTAACATTGCGTTTGCGAAGCGCTGTCGCTAATGGAGCGACAACCTTTTCCTGGACAAAAAGCGAAGTAACAACCACCGTCGCTACATAGAACAAAAAGAGGAAGAGTTGTTTGCTAAACGAAGCGTTGGGGCAAGACTGTCCATTGGGAATGCAGGCCGTCGCGTGCCTCACACTTCCAAAAATGAGCCTTAAGAGCGCACCAATCGGTCCGTGTAGCGCAAATATAGACAGGGCCGTGTTTCCAAGCCGTTTACCCCAAGCTGAACTAAATATAGGCTTAGAGTGAGAGGCAACAATTACGATGAACACCGACGCAGGAAGGAGGAAACCATTGTGCAATACGTACCAAACATATGGCTCGCCCGTCGCCGTTAACCAAGCGGCAAATCCAAGGTACACGCCTAGGCCGAGTAAACAGGCGATCAGTATTTTCGTACGGAAGGTGGCATGGGTTGAAGCCGAGCCCCCCAAAATTCGATAGAGAAGTATCCCGATCATGAACTCAGGCAACCGAAGCAGTGGATTGCGATGAATGATTCCAGTGGATAGGGCGCCATCTACCTTTAAGACTGATAGCAAAACCCCGGGTAGGCAATAAAGTGCAAAGGTTATTAAAGCAACGGTCATAGGCCTCTTAGAATTGAGAAGGCGCGGCATTAACCAAGGAAACAATATATAAAAGAAAAGTAAGGTTGACAGCGACCACGCTGCAAGGTTCCAGCTAAGAAAGTACGGATTCCAAGCCTGGAGCAACGTCAAATTCATTCCAAGGTTTAGGGCAAGTAATCCCGGGCTGGTTGAGTGAGATTCCCATGGAAGCCTTCCAAGATACTGGTTTAGCGAGCCTGTCCGAATATCAGATAGCGTGCCGTTGCTGGCAGCAATGGCCAGAAATATCGCCAGACTTAGCAGGTAGATAGGATAGATTATTGACATCCTATTTCTCAGGAACTCTGTGCGGCTCCCCCTCAGCTCATACCCCTTTGGAGTCAGAACGGCATACGCGTTTGTTAGCACAAACCCCGACAGCACAAAGAAAGTTGACGTCGCAAATGATCCAATGCTCTCCGCACCCCAATAGAATTTTGTCGCCATATTTGACAAGGGGTGAAATATCTCCGGTGCGCTGTGATAGAAAACAAGAAGCAGCGCGCAAAAGAACCGTAGCCACTGTGCGTTGTAGTAGTACACCTTGCTCATTTCTCCCCCGTTCTAGGCATTTCGGACGCCAATTCGCATAGCTACGCGACCCCCTGCTCGCTCATGAGAGTTTTGAGACTCTCAGACCCTTAGCAACAGTTCCATAGCGCCTGATCCACAGCTCAACTAAAAGCAAATTTGTGCTAGCCCCAAGCCAAAATACTTGAGCCATTGACTCTCGCGCTGGAAGTCCGAGCCATTGCACCAGGATCATTAGGTAAAGACGCGAAAGGGCGATACCTAAGCCGCACATCGCGGCGCGCAGTACCCATTCCTCGTGCTTTGCGATCTCCCTCTTGCGAGCATGATCGATTGCGGTAGCCATGAGCCCGATGAGTATCAGCCCGAAAATTAAGTTGGGCACAACACCCGCACGGCCCGCAAATGGATAAACATATGAGACACCGATACCGGTCACCGCCACAACCACGGTTGAGACAGCGAACATCCAACCAATCAATTTGTGCGCAGATCGAAACTTTCGCCTGAAGGCACGCCAAAATTGCATCGGAATCATGCTGGCAAACAGAACACCGAATACAGCATGCAAGCCGATCAGGAATGGCTTTCGCGCAAAAGCACCCAGCTGGTTTATTGCGTAGTCATGACCTGCTACGCCTTGCACTGTCGAAACTCGGACTGTCATCGGCAGAAAGAGATGCTCTAGACCAATAAGCAACGTTCCGACCAAGACCGCAAAAAAATACGCATATCCAAATCGCCTCACATCTCCTCCATTGAGCCAAATTGATTTTGCGCGCAAAACGTAGATTCAGGGAAAGTGCCCTTTTGAGAGGCGCAATGACGATCGCATAGCGCGACGTATTTCAAGCCATTCTTTCCGCGGAACCGTGTTCGTTGAAATGAGGAATTCGCAACAGCTACCACACACCAAAACTGATCGTGGTCGAGCTAACTTGGTGTAAGAGTTATTTCTCGGGCACCAAAAGGGGATTCTTCACAAAGGGGAAATACTACGTCTCGAACCAACGCCTCTGGGCATTCACAAAGTAGAGAAACGGCCACTTGCATGGACTGGCTTACGAGCTCTGCATACTTGTCGCATAGAGAACCGCGGTCATAGGTCAACTTAAAATCGACATGCCCTCGTGATTCACGGCCGGTGAGCATCATTGCTCCGGACGGCCCCATCTGCCGAGATATGGGATGAAGCACTCCTAGACCGTAACCGCGGTCACCATCCGGCTCTCTATGCCAAGAGAAGGTGATGAGGCTCAACGGGGAACGCGCCTTACTTCCCGACAAGCCCATTGCCTCAACAAGCATTGAGAAAGGAATCTCTCGATCTACCAGCGCGTCGGATGCTTGCTTATAAAGCACTACCAGATTGTCTCTTATCCCCCCATCGATGGTTATCTTCGCTAAAAGAGGGACGATATTCGTGAAGTTACCGATAGCGTTAGCGCCGTCCTCCGGTCTTCGTAAGGTCGCGGCGACATTTATTAAAATATCGCTTTGATCCGAAATCCTGGCGATTACCAAGGCGTACAGACCAAGGCATATCCCGAAGAGCGACAACCCAAGTGAATCTTTCAATTCGCGTAACTTTTTCTCTTGGCGACCTGTCAGCGACCAGGATATGAGAGGGTATCTTTCCTCGATGGAAGGACTTCGACTCTCTCTCCACTTTAGGTCTGGCGCAGTTGGTAGCGGCAGAAGCTTCGATCTCAGCTCGCTCACGCGACTTTGAACTAAGTCATTGCTTATCAAAGAAAGCTGGTGGGCAGCGAAGCTGCGATATTGTGACGCTTGCGGTGGATCCTTCTTTCGAAGAACCCATTGCGCGATCTCTTCGAGGAGATTTTGCAAAGAACCATGATCGACTGCTATGTGATGAGCACAGAATGCTAGCAGCCGCTCTCGGCCTGACCCAGCCTTACGCCACTCGAATATCGCCACTCGAAAGCAAGGCCCATTAGCTATGTCGAATGCGGCCCGACCAAAATTCAGGATGGTCGCCGTTACCGTGTCTTCGTCAACGTCACCAAGATTTATCAGTTCAATCTTGATCTCTAAAGTGTCCAACACCCTTTGCCATAGGACGCCAAACTGTATCTCGTATCTTGTTCTAAGGACCTCATGTCGCGCCACCGCCCTTTCGACGGCTTGCTTAATCGTCTCAACATTTACCTCATCGTTAAGTGACACAACAGGTAAAAGATTAAAGGAGCAATCCTTCCCTTCAGCCTGACTTGCTGCCAGAAAATGGCGAGCCCACATCGAACGCTGGCCTAACGAGGCTGTATAGGCTGGCCAATCAGCCCCTTCACTTTGGAGAATCTCCAGCAACGGTTCGCGGTGCTCACGCAATATAGCGACATCAATGTTTTCAAGAACCCCGGGAGGCGCCGAATAGCGTAACGCACCATTGCCGGCCCAAAGTCGCACGCCGCGCTGAGCGAGCTTTTCTATGATCGCGCGTAGTTTATCAACGTCTGGTACGGGCGCCTGCGATTCCATGGCAATGGTCACTCTCATCGGCAACTACAACTTCCTGACCGCAAACATAGCGGCATCAACATCATTACATGGCAGAAGTTATCAACAACCAAAAATGTAGTGGCTACGCCATCTACCAATGACTAGCGCAGCGAAACGCCACAGGAAGATTGTGACCCACGTCTCAATCCGAGATGTCTGGCAAGAGGTAGAGAAGACGAGCTGATTCTCCTTACCTATGCGAACAATCTTAGGCAGGAGTCGCTTGCACCTAGCCATCGATGCCTGCACGTCGAACGACGTACAACACAGAGTAGGCGAACTGTAGACGTCCGAGTTCTTGACCATAATTCCCTTTAAACATGCAGGATGCCCTTGCCCGTTATAGGCAAAAGCTTTTCCTAGAATTTCCCCGGATACTGCGATGAACGACGAATCTAGCGATGCTTAAACGCGGTGTCAATATCTATTTTCTGCAGTGATCAACGCACACACGTCGAAGCATATTGCGCCGCGGACAGCGTACTTGCTGCAAGCAATGCCATCCACGCTCTTGGACGTATGGACATCTATACGGTGATTGAGGATGATCTTCATATACGACGGTCTGACTGCTATCGCCTTCCCGATAGCGGGGCCAGCCAGGCTCGAAGACCGAAGGCAAAGACCTTTCGTTCGATTTCGCGATATCAATTGGTATATGAGCTGTCGTCTTCGAATTTTTTCGATCCAGCGATTCTAGGAGGGAGCGCTATGGCAGTATCTGAGAACGCCCACACGCCTTTTATCAGGAGCCTCCGCACCAGGCGCAAGGACTTGCTATGCATGGACTCCGACTTCCGCAGTAGTGACCTTTTCCATGAGGTAGCCATCGGCTTATGCTCCTGCGGGGGCTCAAACATCTTCCATTTGAATGAACTCACCCGGCGTCTGAAAGCATGCGTTTAGTTGCTTGGGGATTTAGCCATCAAAACGCTTCCTTATCCATACGCGAGCGTGTCGCCTTCAGCCAAAGTGATCTTTCGGCAGCTTTGCCATCACTGCGACAAGAGCCAGGAGTAGCAGAGGCGTTAATCCTTTCAACGTGTAACCGAACAGAGCTATATTCCCTTGTTTCTAAAGGATCTGAAGAGGCACCCCTACGCTGGCTTGCGCGGCACAAGGATTTGCCAATCGAGCAGCTGGCCTACTATGTCCAGCGGCGCGAAGAAACTGATGTTATCCATCAGCTCCTACGCGTTACATCCGGTCTCGACTCTATGGTCCTGGGAGAAACTCAAATTCTCGGGCAGGCCAAGATGGCCTACAAGACTGCTCGAATGCATGGAGCGATCGGAGCTACGCTTGAAAAATTGATGCAGCACGCATTTTCTGTTGCCAAACGCGTTCGCACCGAAACGCATCTTGGCGACTATAACGCATCTGTTGCTCACATCGCGGTCGTTTTCGCGAAACAACATCTTCTCGAACTTCGACGCTCAACTGCCTTGCTAATAGGTGCCGGCGAAACAATTTCACAGGTTGCGAACCTCCTCAGCGAAAGAGGGGTTCCATGCCTAATCATCGCGAACAGAACGTATGAATCGGCAAAGTTGATCTCGGACAAATACTCTGGGATGGCCATCAGTCTCGATGATTTGCCCGGCTATCTTCACAAGGCTGATATTATTTTTTCCGCAACGTCATCAAGCAACCACATACTGAGCAAAAATCAGCTTGAGGTAGCGCTGGAGGCGCGATGTCGCAAACCAGTATTTCTCGTTGACCTCGCGGTTCCTAGAGATATCGATCCAGGCGCAAGGCTGTTGCGGGATGTTTACCTCTACGACTTGGATGACTTGCAGAAAGTACAAGAGCAAAATCGGGCGCTTCGCGAATTGGCTGCCAGGGAAGCAGAAGATATCGTTAGCTCGAGCACGATTCAATTTGCGCGCCTTCGGGACTCGATCCGGAGCGGAAATCCGACGGTCGGCATTCGCCTAAGAGGCGAAAAGCTTCGCGACGAGGTACTTGAAAAATCGAGGCAGCTGCTATCGAAAGGCAGGCACCCAGATCTGGTCCTTAACTACCTCGCTAACACTCTCACCAATAAATTCTTGCATAAACCGAGCGTCTGCTTGCGAGAGGCCGCAATCGAAGGGGACGAAGACCTGATGCACGCCGCAAGACGACTCTTGGGGGAATAGGTCTAGCGTACTGTGCACGCGTCATCGACTGGTAAATTAATCAAGAAATGGAGAATCCATGGTTCATCTTCACCCTCCACGTAGTGTGTGGTTGACACTATTTCTATTGTTCGTAGCGATCGCCAACGGAGTTACAGCTGTATTAGCTCTTGCCGCCCTTCTTCACCTTGAACCTCAGGTAGAGATGTCGCCAGTGGAGACCGTAATGATGGCGCTTCTTTGTCTCGGCAACTTGATGTGTGCGGTAGCCGCCTGGTATTGGCGCCGCTGGGGCGTTTACGCTTTTGTATTGCTCGCAATACCTATTTTCTTCTTCAATTTATCTATACGCGCACCGTTCCTCATGACGGGCATTGGCGTCTACGTAGCTGCGAAAATGATTTACCTGGTACGACCCATCTGGTCGTCTTTTCGGTAACTAATGTCTGTCGATGAGCGAACCCGTCAATGAATGTCTTTCTTGGATCGGCTAAGATCTCGTTCTGACCCCATCCCCAAATACGTAGCACCTTAAAGTAGAGCTATCGGTGGTTTTGACCCCATCCCCAAATACGTAGCAGTGTAGTGGTCTAATGCCCCCGGACATCTCTTTAGGCGAAAATAGTCGCCATGATGAGGTGTCAGATGAAGCAACGCCGTACATTTTCTCCCGAGTTCAAA
>Ga0302177_10000343_pt1 | contig 36360 bp, 43 predicted proteins | sample I_Palsa_E1_2_FD_198780 | JGI IMG/M metagenome (GOLD analysis project Ga0302177, IMG submission 198780) | Peat permafrost microbial communities from Stordalen Mire near Abisko, Sweden - I_Palsa_E1_2 | ecosystem: Environmental > Terrestrial > Soil > Palsa > Peat permafrost | place: Sweden... | reverse complement strand
AACTTCTCCCTGTCACCCTAAGCTTGTCGAAGCGTCCTTCCATATCTTGTGCCAAACGAGCGTTCGACTACCATTCTACCCACATCTTGGGCCAAACAGCTGTTCGTCCCCTAGATTTTAGCACATCGAGTGCCAGAGCTGTCAAGCGCGATCCGAACGTATGTTTGCCTTTTTGTGCGGCCTATGCTAGGGTTGTAGAGCAAATCCATGCCATATGGGTGGCATTGCGCTGCAAAATCCGGAGGGAGCCTTGACCGACAAACCAGCGACGGAGCGACAGCAGCGGATCCTCGATGTGATTCGCGCCTTCACGGTCGAACGCGGATACCCGCCTTCCGTTCGCGAGATCGGCGAGCGCGTCGGCCTCTCATCCTCTTCCACGATTCATGCGCATCTGAAGGCGCTCGAGCGACGCGGCCTGATCTCGCGCGATCCCACGAAGCCGCGCGCCCTCCGCTCGGATTTGGGGATGCCGCCGGTTCCCGAAAGCATCGTCATGCCGATCGTCGGCAAAGTCGCCGCCGGCATACCGATCATGGCGCAAGAGCATCACGAAGGAGAATTCGTGCTGCCGGCGTCCTTCGTGCCGCGTGTGACCGATGCGTTCATGCTGCGCGTTCAAGGTGATTCGATGGTCGACGCGGCCATTCTCGATGGAGATCTGATCATGGTTCGTCCGCAGCGCGTGGCGCGCGACGGCGAGATCGTGGTCGCAATGCTCGACGGCGAGGCCACGGTGAAGCGCTACTACCGGGAAGATGGCCGGATCCGGCTCCAGCCGGAGAATCGCAGCATGGCGCCAATCTACGCGAGCGATGTCGAGATCATCGGTCGCGTCGAAGCCGTCGTCCGCCGCCTCTAACCGCTTTGCCGCCCTTGCGGCCATCGCCGAACTTCCGTTCTTAGCAGCGACGCGCGACGCGTTGCCCTGGAGCTTCGCGGGCCTCCTCGTGGCCTTTCTTGCGATCGTGCCGTTCGTCTCCGTGCCTGGCCCGTTCATCGGCCCCTCTCTCGGCTTGCGCGTCTCAGCCGGGATCATCCCAGCCTTCGGAATTATGGGCCTCGTGCTCGCCCCGACATTAGCGTGGTTTTACGCGCAACGCGCGAGAATCGATCCGATTGCTGCGATCGCAGGCTCGACCCTGGGCTACGTGCTCGCGCTTCCTCCCTATGTTGGGCCGGCGCTGAGCTATCTGCGCAGCGTCGGTCCCAGCGGGTTGTTCGTTGCGATGGCGGCCTGCGGAACGTTCGCGCTTGGGACGCGCCTCACGCGCAATGCATGGATCGGCGCCGGTGCAACCGTCGCGCTTGCGCTTGTTCTGCGCGGGCTGCACGTGTCCGTGTCGGGGGCCTTTGCGCAAGCGCTCCAACCGCTCGGACACCTCGGCGATACCTATGTTGCGTTGATCCTCATCGTCGTGTTGCAGACGTTGCTCTGGACGATCGGCATGCACGGGCCGGCATTCCTTGCCGCCGTCGTGACGCCGGTCTATCTTACGTTGCAAGTGCAAAACACACTCGCCTTCGAGCATCACGCTGCGTTACCGCACATCGTCGTGGTCTCGCTCTTCCTTTTTATCTTTCCGGGCGGGGCGGGTTCGACGCTTCCGCTCGCGGCGTTGCTTGCGCTCTCACATGTGCCGCGTTTGCGCACGGTAGGGCGCGCTACGATCGTGCCGGCGATCTTTAACGCGAATGAGCCGCTCCTCTTCGCAGTCCCGGTCGTGCTCAATCCATTCTTGATTCCACCGTTTATCGTCGCTCCGATCGTGCTCGCGACGACGACCTATCTTGCGGTCGACTGGGGATGGGTCGGGCGTGCGATCTACTATGTCCCGTCATCGATTCCGACGCTGATCTCAACCTACATCGCAACGCTGGATCCGCGTGCCGCGGGACTCGTCATCCTCAACTTGGCGCTTGCAACGGCGATCTATCTGCCCTTCGTGCGCGCCTACGAACACCATCTGCGCGCACAGCTCGAGGCGGCGGCGTGATCGAACTTCTCTGCGACACGTTCTGCGTGGACGCGCGCGTTCGCGCCGCAGCGCTGCGCGCGCGCGAACGCACGCAATCGTTGACGTATCCGGCGCAAGAGCGCGTCAAAGTGCGCGTGCTGCGCGCGTTTCTGGATGAGGGTATCAACGAGAGCGATCTGGCCGGCTCCAGCGGCTACGGCTACGACGACGCGGCGCGCGAACGTTACGAGTCGCTGCTGGCGCGCGTTCTCGGAGCACCTCGCGCGCTGGCCCGGCTCTCGATCGTGAGCGGAACCCACGCGATCGTGACGGCGCTCGCGGCGTGCGTTCCACCCGGGCAGCGGCTCATCGCCGCGGCAGGGCGGCCCTACGACACGCTTCGCAACGCGATTTGCGACGCCGACCATTCCCTGGTCTCGCAGGGCGTGCTTTACGAAGAGATCGCGCTGCGCGGCGAAGGAACGCCCGACTTCGATGCGATTGCAGCCGCGGCGAGACGAGAGAACACGGGTGCGGTGTTCGTGCAGCGCTCGCGCGGCTATGCCCCGCGGCGCTCGCTCGATGTCGCGACCTGCGCGCGGGTAACCGCGTGTGTGAAGCAGGCTGCGCCGCACGTCGCGGTCTTGGTTGATAATTGTTACGGCGAACTTGTCGAAGAGCGCGAACCGACTCACGATGGCAGCGATCTCGTGATGGGGTCGCTGATCAAGAACTTGGGCGGTTCGCTCGCCCCGGGCGGCGGCTATATCGCGGGTCGTGCCGATCTCGTTGAGCGTGTCAGCGCTCGCCTATACGCTCCGGGGTTGCACGGCGGGCTCGGACCGACATTCGGTTTTGGCCGGGCATTCGTCCAGGGGCTCTTCATGGCGCCGATGATCGTGGAACAAACGCTGCGCGGCCTGGATTTTGCGGCTGCGCTTTTCGCCGAGCTCGGTTTCGAAGTCGATCCGCAGCCCGGCGCCGTTCGCACCGACATCGTGCAAGCGATTCGTCTGGGCGATGCCGAGCGGCTCTTGCGCTTTACGTCTGGTTTACAAACCGCGATGCCGCTCAACGCGCGCTTTCGCCCGGAGCCGGGACCCGTACCGGGATATGTGGATCCGGTGGTGATGTCCAGCGGGGCCTTCATCGGCGGAGCGACGATCGAACTTTCCTGCGACGCTCCGCTGCGCGCTCCGTTCGAGGTGTATCTCCAGGGCGGGATTGTCGTCGAGCATGCAATGCTGGGCGCGCTGCTTGCGGCACAAGCGGTGATCGCCTGAAGGCCGCGCCGAGGGAGCAGAGAAGAAGTGTCAGCGGTGAGTACTCAAGAGGATCACTCGCACGAGCGCCGGTTCTTTCGCGCAATCGTCGATTTCCCGGTCACGATCATCGTCCCGGGGCATGAACTGGTTCTCAGTGGAGCCGCAGTCGACCTCAGTCGCGGCGGCATGCGTATCACGACGACTACCGACCTTCCGGCCGGGCAGCCGATCGTTTTGCGTTTTACGCTGCCGGCTTCAGATCGCGATATGCTGGTTCGCGCGAAGATCGCCCTGACGTTCTTCGACGCGTCGACCAAGCGCTACGCGCACGGCGTCGCGTTCACGCAATACACATCCAGCGATCATGAAAAGATCACGGCGTTTGTCGCCTCGAAGCAACCGACGACGTGAGTCGGCTCGATCAGGTGGTTCTCGACTCGCCCAAGAAGCCGTAGAAAAAGTAACGATTGCCGTCGTTGGTCGTGATGACTATGCGGGTATCTTGGATCTCTGCGGCCGTGATGGATTTACCCACTAAGGTCTCAAGAATCGCCTGCGCCTGCAGGAATTCCGCCTCTCGTAGGGCATCCGGCTCCACTTCTATGAGCTCGAGGAGCTCGTCGATCCGGTCGTTCATCGTCACCCTATGAGTAATCGTCCGGATGGGCCTTTTTGTTAGCTTACCTTAACACCGGGAACACCGGGAACACCGGGCACCCCCCGCGACCAGGAGCCGGGCGGCTGCACCAGAGAAGGGCTCGCCGCCATGTACCTGCTTGAGGTCCTCAGTGGACCGCTCGACGGAAAAAGTTGGACATTCGAAAGCGAAATCACGATCGGCCGCGACGATTCGGTGGCACAGGCGTGTATAGCCCTCGATCGTTACGTCTCACGCAAACACGCCCACGTTCGCATGGATGGGGAGAGTTTGCATCTCACCGACCTCGAGAGCCGGAATGGGACGAAGGTCAACGGCGAGCTGGTGAGCGGGGATGCGGCGATCGAAATCGGTGTCCCCTTCATGGTGGGTCGCACGGTGCTTCGCGTTACACGAATCTAGCGACCGTGCAAGTTGCCTCGACTATTTCCCAAGCACGTAGGCTTTTCGACGACTTATCCCGTCCGCTTGGCTTCGTACCGACCATGGGCGCGCTGCACGAAGGTCATCTCGCCCTTGTCCGCAGGGCGCGCGCCGAGTCGGTCGCGGTGGCGGCGTCAGTCTTCGTCAATCCGCTGCAGTTCGCGCGGGACGAGGACCTGGGGCGCTATCCCCGCGATAACGAGGGCGACCGCTCCAAGCTGGCCCAAGCCGGCGTCGATGTGCTTTTTGCCCCGAGCCCGGCGGCCATGTACGCGCCCGACTTTGCGACCTCGGTGGACGCCGGTCCCATCGGCGAGGTCTTTGAGGGCGCTATTCGGCCGGGGCACTTCCGGGGCGTGGCCACGGTCGTCAACAAGCTCCTCAACATCGTTCGGCCCGACGTGCTCTACCTCGGCCAAAAGGACGCGCAGCAGACCGCGATCCTGCGGCGAATGATCCGCGATCTCGAGATTCCGGTGAGCGTGGTGATCGTGCCGACCGAGCGCGAATCCGATGGGCTAGCCATGTCGAGCCGCAACGCCTACCTTTCACCGCAAGAACGCGCGGCGGCGCCGTCGCTGCATAACGCGCTGGAAGCCGTGCGTCTGGCAATGGCCGGCGGATGTTCCAAAGCCGATGCAATTGCGGCAGCCCGCTCGCGTTTGCATCCGCTCGCGCAGCTCGACTACATCGATGTGGTTGACGCCAACTCGTTCAATCCCATCGAGAGCCTTTCACCACCCGCCTTTGTGATCGGCGCTGCGCGGTTCGGTACGACGCGGTTGCTCGATAATCTCTGGATCGAATGACGAACGCGCGCATCCTGATCGGCGTGTGCGGAGGTATCGCAGCTTACAAAATCGCTGCGCTCACCAGCACGCTGGTGCAGCGTGGGGCAGCGGTCGACGTCGTCATGACGCACGAGGCAGAGCGTTTCATCGGTGCGCTCACCTTTTCGTCCCTGACCGGGCGGCCGGTGTACACGTCGCTGTGGGACGCGCCGGAGCGCATTCCCCATATTCGGTTGGTACGCGAGGCGGAGGTGATGCTCATTGCGCCCGCCACCGCAAACATTATCGCAAAACTCGCGCAAGGAATCGCCGACGATCTGGTTACGACCGCGGCGCTGGCTGCGCGTATACCGCTCGTCATTGCACCGGCGATGAATTCGGCGATGTACGAACATCCGGCGACGCAAGCGAATCTGCGCGCCTTGCGCGAGCGCGGCTGCGAGATCGTCGAACCCGAGCGGGGATTCCTGGCCGAACGCGAGACTGGGATGGGGCGGTTAGCGAGCGAGGAGGCGCTACTCGAAGCGCTCGAGCGCGTTCGCTCGCGCACGCAGAGCTTGGCCGGCGTGCGCGTGCTGGTGACCGCAGGTCCGACGCGGGAAGCCTTCGATCCGATACGCTTCGTCGGCAACGCGTCGACCGGTTCAACCGGCATCGCCGTGGCGCGCGAAGCGGCGATGCGCGGTGCTGAGGTCACGTTGCTGCTCGGGCCGACGTTGGTCGAGCCGCCGCCCGGCGTCACGACGCATCGCTTCACGACGGCGCAAGAGTTGCTCGATCTGGCCCTTGGCCAGGGGATGCGCGCCGATCTGGTCATCGCGACCGCCGCGGTTGCCGATTGGCGCCCTGCGGTGCGTTCGGCATCCAAGTTAAAGAAGACGGACGAGGATTTGCTCGTGCAGATGGTACGCAATCCCGACGTCGTGGCGACGCTCGCGGAACGCAACGACGATGCCTTTGTGGTCGGATTCGCGGCCGAGACGGATGATCACGAGATGCACGCGCGTGAGAAACTGGAACGCAAAGGCCTCGATGCGATCGTGGTCAACGACGTTCGCGGCGAGCAGGGCTTCGGAACCGGTGAGAACACCCTGACCTTGCTCTGGAAAAACGGGCGCAAGCAGCTCGGCACCGCGCGCAAGGCTGAGCTTGCGGCGCGCCTGCTCGACGCGATTGAGGAGTTGCGCTGATGCTCTTGGCGATCGACGTCGGCAACACCGAAACCAAGCTGGGCTGCTTTGCGAACGGCGCGAACGAGCTCTTGCATCACTGGCGCGTGACGACGGAATCGCGACGCACCGCCGACGAATACGGCGTCTTTTTTACCCAACTCTTCGCGACAGCGGGCGTGCGCTCGCGCGAGATCGATGCGGTTGCCATTGCAAGCGTCGTACCCCGTCTCGATCACACCCTGGTCGAAGTCTGCGAGAAATTCTTCGCGGTCACGCCGATGGTGCTCGAGTCGCACCGGCAACGGTTGATCGCGGTGAAGACCGACCGTCCAGCCGAGGTCGGTGCCGACCTGGTCGCGTGCGCGATCGGCGGGCGAGAACGCCACGGCGTGCCGTTGATTCTGGTCAGCTATGGCACCGCAACGGTCTTCATGGCGCTCTCCGCGCAGGGCGAATATCTCGGCGTTGCAATTGCGCCCGGCATCAACATTTCGATCGATGCGCTGGTCGGGCGTACCGCGAAACTGCCGCAAATTGCACTGGACGCGCCCGAACATGCGATCGGGCGTAACACGGTCGAGGCCTTGCAGGCCGGCATCATCTTCGGATTCGTCGGGCAAACCGAGGCACTGGTGGGACGCATGCGGGCGGAAATGGGCGTGCAGGCGCGCGTCGTCGCGACGGGTGGCCTTGCCGGCGTGATGGCCAAACACACTGCGGTGATCGAGTCAGTCGATCCGCACCTCAGTCTCTATGGATTGCGCGCTTTCGCGCAGACCTAACGGATACGCTGCGCCAAAAGTTTATCGCAGCTTAACTTCGAAAAGATAGACTGGGAACGTTTGCTCCCAGTCTGCTTTTTTGGAGGAAGCTTTGCACAAGCGTGTATTTGCGGCGGGTGTGCTGGTTGCGCTTGCCGTTTCAGCCTGCGGTGGTAGCGGAACCACCAGCATCACGCCGGATGCAGCAAATGCTGCACAAGATCTGACTAAATCCGTCGCGCGCGCGGCGGCGACCACGGCGCCGACCAATGCGGTGAGCAATCCGGGATTTGAAACCGGCTCGCTTTCGCCGTGGACCTCGTGCGGAAGCGCGAGCAACGTCGCCGTGACGACGGCGCAGGCGCACAGCGGTACCTATAGCGTTCTGCTCGGCTCAACCACGACGCCGGAAGTCAACGGAACCGCCGGCGTCTGTCAAACCGTCACCGTGCCGGCGAGCGGCACCCTGTCGTTCTGGGTGTACGAAGGCACGACCGATACGATCTCCTATGTCGATCAGGAGGCCGACGTAGAGAGTACGAGCGGCACGGTTCTCACCCAACTCTACAAAGAAGCCGGCACGACAAACGGTTGGGAAGAGAAGTCTTTCAGCCTGAGCAGCTACGCGGGTCAAACCGTGCGACTCTATTTTGGCGTCAAAGGCAACGGCTATTCGAAGGACTACGTCTACGAATATCTCGACGACGTTTCATTGACCGGCACGGCAACGGCGTCGCCGTCGCCGACGCCGACCGCTTCGGCGAGCTCCTCACCGACATCCTCGCCAACGTCATCGCCGACTTCGTCGCCTACATCGTCGCCGACAACGGCACCGACGGCGACACCAACGCCGGCCTATGCGTGTAACAATGCCGGATTCGTCACCGATCAGAATGAATTCGCTGCCGGCTCGATCTCGGCCGATCAACTCGTCGACGTCTGCGGTCAAGTGACACAAGTGCTCGCAAAGAAGACGACGAGCAGCGGAACGCACGGGTACTTCTACGTCTCGATTGCGGGCTCGGCAAGTCCGGGCACGATCGAAATCGTGTCGAATCTCACCGCGATGGCGGAAGCCTCGACCGACGACCCGCCCTCGACCTGGCCGTGGGTCGCGCTCGGCGATTACGTCTACGTCCAAGGACGCTACTACTACGACAGCTCGAGTAGTCAGGGCATCGACTGGACCGAGGACGACACCGACAGCAATTGGGAGCACACCGGCTACGTCGTCGTCTGCAACTCGTCGGGAACGAGTTGCAGTAAATACTGGTAGGCTTTATCCGTCAAAGCTGAAGCTTTGCCGGGCTAAAGCCGTCGTGGCGCCGGGGCCTTCGCCCCGGCGCTCACGCTATTCTGGTGCCTTTGCAGGCGTGATATACTACGGGCGCCATGCCCCCTACCGTGCCCCCGCTGCAGATCGGCAGCCATCAAATCTGGCCACCGCTCGTGCTCGCGCCTATGTCCGGCGTTACTAATCGGACGATGCGAGCGCTGTATAAGCCCTTTGGCCTGGGCCTGACCGTCACCGAGTTCGTCTCGTCGAACGCGCTGAAGTATGGCAGCAAGCGCACGATGGAGATGATCGATCAGCACGGGCTCGAGAAGCCGGTCTCGACCCAGCTTTGGGGCGACGATCCGGCGACCATGGCCGCCGCGGCCAAAGTCGTGCGTGAATGCGGCGCCGATATCGTCGACATCAACTTTGGCTGTCCGGCCCCGAAGGTTACCAAAACGAACGGCGGTTCGGCCTGTCTACGCGATCTCGATCGCTGCGAAGCGATCATGCAAGCCGTGGTCAAGGCTGTCGATTGCCCAGTGACGATGAAGATGCGCCTTGGCTGGAGCGAGAGTGACCTAGTCTACGTCGACGTCGCCAAACGCGCGCAGGCGGTCGGCGTGCAAGCCGTCACGCTGCACGCGCGCACCGCCAGGCAATTTTATAAAGGCAGCGCCGATTGGGACCACATCGCGCGTTTGAAAGCGGCGATCGATATCCCGGTGATCGGCAACGGGGATCTCGACGATCCGCAGCGCGCGATGGAGCAAATGCGCCAAAGCGGCGTCGATGCGATCATGCTCGGCCGCGGGACGCTTGGCAATCCGTGGCTGATCGCGCAGATCGCCGACCTCATGGAAGGACGCGAAATGCGCCCGCTGCCGCCGGCAGGCGATCGACTGCGCTATTGCATCCTGCATTACCGCGCGATGGTCGAAGAGTTAGGCGAGGCGCGCGCGGTCCCGCAGATGCGCAAGCACGTCGCGCTCTATCTCAAGGGCATCCCGGGTGCGGCGGTTCTGCGCGAACGGATGATGCGTATTGACTCCGCTGCCGAAGCGATCGCCACGATCGAGGAGACGATCGCGCGCGTTGAGGCCGCAGCGATGGTGGCGGCGTGACATGGCGATTACCATCACGCCCTACCGGTGCCTCGAATCGGTGCGCGTACTCTATAAGCAGCCGCGTTCGTTCGAGCGCTTTCAGAAATATCTCGAACTCGTGCGCGTCGACACGGGCACCGAAGCCGTGCCGCTCTCGCGCCTCAATCCAATGGCGAAAGAGCACGCGCTTGCGTACGTCGAGCAACTGCTCATCATGAGTGCCGAAGATCTTGTCTTTGCCGCGGCGCAGGAAGCCGCAGCGCGGCTTGACGGCGACGATAGACTCAAGGCGCTGCTCGTGCTGATGGACGATGCAAAGGGTGGCTGGACGAATCGTGCCTTCTCCGAATTTGCGCATCAATTCGAGAACAAGTACGAAGTCGAGCACGCTTGGGCGACGGTCGTCGTGTGGACGAGCGAGGAGCCGACGCCGGAACTCTTGCGGCGTCGTGCCTTCGAATCGGTCTACCGCGCGATCGATGAACGCCACCACGGCCCGGTTCGGTCGTTGCGCGGCATCATGGAACGAGAAGGGCGCACGATGCTATTTGCCGGGCACGAGCGACGATACGACGATGCGACGCTGCGCGCCATTCGCGAACGCATCGAACCGTATCTCGATTCGCAGGCCGCGCCGATCATCTTTGCGTCGCTGTACGGCGATGCGATTGCGGAATCGCTCGGCTATCCAGCGCTAGGCGTTGTCGACCGCGGCGGCTACGAACTGGCGTTTGCGAACGCCTTGGAAAGCGAAAAGGGACCGCTTGCGCGATCCCCTCTCTCGTAGCTTACAGATGTAAGCACCTAGCGGAGCGGGTGGCGCGCGGTGGGACTTGAAGGAATGAAGGTGACAAGAGGAACCGTGGAAGATCTCGCTGCCGAGGCGTTCGAGAATTATAAGAACTTCGTCAATCCGCCGCTAGCGCGGGTGATGAAGCTTTCCGGTTCTCCAGTTGAAGTTCGCGCCTCGGGCACGACGATCTGGGATCAAAACGGCAAAGCGTATCTCGACTTCGCCGGCGGCTACGGCGTCTTCACGCTGGGACATTCGCATTCGCGCGTGATCGCCGCGGTGCGCGAGCAGATCGAACGCATGTCGCTTTCCGGCAAGACGATGTTCAACATTGTACTCGGGCGCGCGGCGAAGCGGCTGGCCGAACTTGCGCCGGGCGATCTGCAACTCTCGTTCTGGTGCAACAGCGGCACCGAAGCGCTCGAAGGCGCGATCAAGCTCGCGCGCGCCGCAACCGGGCGTGCGAAAATTGTCGCAACGAACGACGCGTATCACGGCAAGACGCTCGGTGCGCTCTCGATCAGCGGTCGCGAGACCTTTCAAGCGCCGTTTCGTCCGTTGCTCGCCGACGTTGCGCACGTTCCGTTCGGCGATGCGTCCGTGCTCGACGAAGTCTTGCGCGACGCAGCGGCATTCGTCGTCGAACCGGTGCAAGGTGAAGGCGGTGTCAACGTGCCGCCGATCGGATACCTGCGCGCCGTGCGCGCGGCGTGCGACCGTGCCGGCGCACTTTTTATCGCCGACGAAGTGCAGACCGGGCTCGGGCGCTGCGGTTACCTCTTCGCGTGTGAACGTGACGGCGTCGTGCCCGACGTGATGACGCTGGCCAAAGGGCTCTCGGGCGGAATCATTCCGGTCGGGGCGTTTATCGCGCGGCCCGATGCCTGGAATCGCGCGTACGCAAAGCAGCCGCTGATTCACACGTCAACGTTTGGGGGGAGCGAGATCGCCTGCGCCGCTGCACTTGCCGCGATGGACGTCTTGATCGAGGATGATCTGGTGAGCAACGCGCGTGCGCGCGGCGAACAACTTCTCGATGGCTGCAAGGCGATTGCGCTCGAATATCCGCAGGTGATCCGCGAGGCGCGCGGACTCGGCTTGTTGGTCGGGGTCGAACTCACGAGCGAGGGCTACGGCGGCTGGATCATTCCGCAGATGCTTAAGGCCGGCGTGACCGCCGCCTGGACGCTCAACCAGCAGCGCGTGATTCGCCTCGAGCCACCGCTGATCGTCACCGAGGGCGAAGTCGAGATCGCACTCTCGGCCTTTTCCGCAGGGGTGGAAGCCGCCGCCACGAAGCTCGGGCGCTTGTAAAAATGCCCTACGTCGAATCCCGCATCGCGGTTGCCGCCCCGGCACGCGCCGTTTACGAGCTTGCCAAAGATCAAGAGCGTTTCCCCGAATTTATGCCCGATGTCGAGACCGTGAAGGTGCTCGAGCGCCATCCGGACCGGGTGATTTCGCGTTGGAAGACGCTGGTCGAGGAGGCGCCGATCGAATGGACCGAGGAGGACCGTTTTGACGACGGTGCGCTGCGCATCGACTACGCGCTGCTCGAGGGCGATCTCGATACGTTCGAGGGCGCCTGGACGTTCGAGGAGCGCGACGGCTTGACGCACGTGCTGCTCACCGTGGAGTATGATTTCGGGGTTCCCACGCTGGCCGAGTTGATCGGTCCGACGCTGCAGAAGAAGGTAGTCGAGAATAGCGAGATGATGCTGCGCGCATTAAAGGCTCAAGCCGAACAATGAAGTTCTGCTTCGTGATTCATCCACTCTCGCTCGAAGACGTGGCGCGTTACGAACCGGGCGCCGCGGGCAAAGGCGCGCCGATCGTTCGCAAGATCATGGAGTGGATGCCGCCGTGGGCGACAGTGCATGTCACCGGCGTGCGCACGCCGGACGGGCGTGAGACCGAAGGGTGGTTCGTGACGGCGCCGCTCTTCCCCGAGCAAATGATGGAGTTCCCGCGCGAAGAGGTCTACAAGCGTATACTGCGGGCGATCGAAATCGGCGCCGAACTTGGGGCGCAGGTCGCGGGCTTAGGCGCCTTCACCGGCGTGGTGGGCGACGGCGGCATCACGGTGGCGGAACGATCGCCAATCCCGGTTACCACCGGCAACTCGCTCACGATCGCTGCAGGCATTCAAAGCTTTTTCCGTGGCGCGCGCGAGATGGGCGTCGATCCTGCGGTTTCGACTGCGGCCATCATTGGCGCGACCGGCTCGATCGGCGGCGCCTGCGTGAAACTGATCGCGCCGCACGTGCGCGAAGTCGTGCTGGTTGCGCGCAACAGCACCCGACTGACAAAATTCGCCGAGCAAATGAAAGCCGAGCTGCCTTGCGCGGTTTCCTCCACGACCGATATTTCAGAAGCGGTGCGCCGCTCGCACTTGATTCTCACCGCGACCTCGTCGACGCAAGACATCATCCAGCCCGAAGATCTGCTGCCCGGGGCCGTGGTGTGCGAGCTCTCGCTTCCACACGACGTGAGCCGGCGCGTGGCGCTCGAACGTCCCGACGTGCTGGTGACCGAAGGCGGTAACATGCTCGTTCCGGGCGATCCGTTTTTCGAGCGCGTGCGCGAGCCGGGCACCGCATTCGACCTCAACTTGCCGGCACGGACGGCGCTGGCGTGCATGAGCGAAACGATGGTGCTCGCGCTGGAAAATCGCGCCGAATGCTATACACTCGGCCGTGGCATCGATGTGAACAAGGTGATTGAGATCGAAGAGATGGCCAAGCGCTGCGGCTTCACGCTGGCCGACATGCGCGCCTTCGACACCGCCATCACGCCGGAGAAAATCGCCGCCACGCGCGAAGCAGCCGAAGCTCGGCGCGGTCTCGCTGTATGACCGCGAGCGACGCAACGTCATTTGGGCGCGCCCTCGGGGAGTCTTCTGCGAACCGCGATCGTTCGCGCGCCATGGTTCGGGGGCGAAGTGGGGGGCGCGGAGCCTGGGGCGGAGCGCCAGTGAAATGAAACACATCGTTTCCGTCTCGCTGGGTTCCTCGACGCGCGATCATCGCGCGGTCGTCAATTTGCTGGGCGAAGACTTCGATATTTCGCGCGAAGGCGTCGACGGTAAGCTCGATAAAGCGATCGCGCGCGTACACGAACTCGACGGCACCGTTGACGCGATTGGCCTGGGCGGTATCGACGTCTATCTCTACGCCGGATCCAAACGCTACGCACTGCGCGACGGCTTGCGACTCCTCCAAGCGGCGAAAACGACGCCGGTTGTCGACGGTAGTGGGCTAAAGAACACACTCGAGCGTAACGCGGTCGACTACATGCAGAGCGAGCTCGGCATCGAATTGCGCGGCAAACACGTGCTCATGGTCAGCGCGCTCGACCGCTTCGGGATGGCTCAGGCGCTGGTCGATGCCGGCGCCGATGTCCTGTTCGGCGACTTCATCTTTGCGCTCGACAAAGACATGGCCGTGCGCGATCTGCACACCTTCGAAGAAATGGCTGAGAGATATCTGCCCGACGCGTGCAAGTTGCCGTTTCAATTCTTTTACCCGACCGGGAAGAAGCAAGAGAAACCGCCCGAGCCAAAATATCCGCAGTATTACGAAGAGGCTGACATTATCGCGGGCGACTTCCACTTCATGCGCCAATTCATGCCGGCGCGACTCGACGGCAAGATCGTGCTGACCAACACGGTGACGGCGGCAAATATCGAGGAGCTGCGCGAACGCGGCGTGGCGCTGCTCATTACCACCACGCCCGATTTCCAGGGCCGCTCGTTCGGGACGAATGTGGTTGAAGCTGCGCTGCTCGCGCTACTCGGCAAAAAATGGGAGGACGTCAGCGCAGCCGACTACGAACGCGTGCTGCACGAGCTGCATCTCGATCCGCGCGTGATCGTCCTGAATTGACGCGCCGACTCCCGCGCGTTCTGCACTTCTTCGACATCTCGGTGCTGGCGTCGGCCTCGATGGGTCCGGCGTATTCGCTCGCCTCGACGATGGGACCGATCGTCGTTGCAGCGGGCTTTGGCGCACCCCTCGCCTTGCTCGCGCTCTCGGCGATCATGCTCTGCATCGCGATCTCATTTGCGTATCTCTCGCGCGTCGCGCCGAACGCCGGTTCCTCATACTCCTGGATTCGAACGGCGTTCGGTGCGCATGCCGGCGCCTATGGCGCGTGGCTGCTGTTGCTCTCGAATTTCTTCGCGACGATGGCGATCGCGATCCCGGCCGGCATCTACACACTCGCGCTCGTCGCACCGGCACACGAACAAGATCCACTCTGGGCAGCCGTCGTCGGCGCGGTCTGGATTCTCGCGAGTGCCGCGCTGCTCTACGCCGGCGTGCGTCCGACCGCGCTTGTCACGCTGCTCGCGCTCGCGCTGGAGATCGGCGTTCTGCTGATTGCCGCGCTCGCCGCGGGGCTACACGCGCCAGTACCAGCACCGGTGACGGCAAGCTCGACGCCGCTTCCCGCGTCGTTCGGCATCGCCGGATTTATCACCGCGATGACGCTTGCCGTCTGGATGAGCGATGGATGGGAGGTCAGCGCATCGACGAGTGAAGAGGTGAACGACGCTTCGACGGCATCGGGCCGTGGCGGCATTACCGGCCTCGTGCTTACCACCGTGGTGCTGGTGGTGTGTATGTATGCATTCGAGCATCTGGGATCGCTGCAGGGCTTTGCCGACAATCAAGCCGACGCGCTGGCCTACGTGGGCTCGCTTCTGGGGGGCCCATGGTGGCGCCTCGCGATCGTGGTGACGGTGCTGCTCTCCACCCTCTCGACGCTTTGGACGACGATCTTGTATCTCACGCGTTCGGTCTACGCCATGGGGCGCGACGGCGTTTTGCCGCGTGGTCTCGGGTCGTTGGACCCACGCAACGAGCCGCTGCGGGCGATGGCCGTGGTGGCGGTGCTGGTGACGCTCTGCGAGCTCGTCACCGGCTTTTCCAAAAGCGCTGCCGACCAGCTGACAACCGTCTTGAACGCAAGCTCGGTTTTTCTGGGCCTCTTATTTGTGCTCTCGGCCGCCGCCGCGGCCAAGCGTTTTTGGGGCGAGCCGGCCGGGCGGCTGGGCGGTGTGCTCGTGCCGTTGATCGGCGCGCTGGCGCTCCTTGGCGTCCTGGTCGCGACCGTCGCGGTCGAGGATCACCGACTTGCGGGGTACGCTTGCGTTGGGGTCCTGTTGGGTATACCATTTGCGCTCTGGCGCGGGCGGGCACGGCCCGCGTAGGGCTAGCACCAGGAAGGGGAACGCTTCGGGTGCCCCAAACAAACCGCGCCAGCGTCCTCACCGGGCGCCAAAATTATGTGCTAAGGGGCTTGGTCTATCCTTGAACGATAAAGAGATCATCCTGACCGAAGAGGGGCTCGCGAAGCTCCAAGAAGAGTTGGACGAGCTAAAGAGCGTCCATCGCAAAGAGGTCAACGACCGGATTCGCCAGGCCAAAGAATACGGCGACCTGAGTGAAAATGCCGAATACGAAGACGCCAAACAAGAGCAGGCGTTCATCGAAGGGCGCATTCTCAAGCTCGAGGGCATGATTCGCAATTCGCGGATCCTCGACGAGTCGGAGTACGCCACGGACGAAGTCCACATTGGCGCGACCGTCAAAGTCAAAGACCTCAAGAACAACGAGAACTATGAGTTTCACATCGTGGGCTCGGCTGAAGCCGATCCGTCGGCCAAGCGCATCTCGAACGAGTCGCCGCTGGGCCGCGCTTTGATCGGCCACAAGAAAGGCGAGACGGTCGACGTCTCCACGCCGCGCGGCGTGGTGAAGTACAAGATCGACGGGATTCGCAACGGCAACGGCAGCACCAGCGCCACCACGGCAAAGAAGGCCGCGAAGAAAGCCTCATAGCAGGCGCGGAGCTTAGAGCGGAGCGCCTTTTGGAAGAACAACTCGGCAAAACCGAAGCAGCGCTCATAGCGGCCAGACGCGAACATCTGGCCGCTCTGCGTTCGCGCGGTCACGATCCATTCACGCCGGTGCGCTTCGAGATCGAGGCAACCGCAAGCGAATTGACCGAGCGCTACGGATTCCTGGAAGCAAGTCAGCACGCCGAAGCCGAGGGCTGGAATATCGCCGGCCGCATCATGTCGATCCGCAGCGCCGGCAAGACGCTCTTCGCTGACCTGCACGACCGTACCGGACGCCTACAGATCTACCTGCGCAAGGACGATTTGGGCGATGAGCGCTTCGCGGAATGGGACGACATCGAACGCGGCGACATCGTCGGCATGCGCGGCTTCATGTTTCGCTCCAAAAAGGGCGAGCTCACGCTGCATGTCAAGTCATTCGAATTGCTCAGCAAATCGTTGATGCCGCTTCCCGACAAGTGGCATGGCCTGCAAGACGTCGAGAAGCGCTACCGCCAGCGCTACGTCGATCTGATCGTGAACCCCGACGTGCGCGATGCGATGATCATGCGTAGCCGCATCGTCGCCGAAACGCGTCGCTTCATCGACGACCGCGGTTTCTATGAAGTCGAAACGCCGACGCTGTTGCACGTGGCGGGCGGAGCATCGGCGCGGCCATTCGTCACGCACGTCAACGCGCTCTCGGGTGAAGAGATGCAGCTGCGCATCGCGACCGAGCTCAACCTCAAGCGGTTGATCGTCGGCGGAATGGAACGCGTCTACGAGATCGGGCGCATCTTTCGCAACGAAGGCATCGATACGACGCACAACCCCGAGTTCACCATGCTCGAACTCTACGCCGCCTACTGGGACGTGCACGACATGATGGACTTCAACGAAGGCCTCATTGCGCATCTGGCCGGCGTGGTCACCGGCGGCCGCGACGAATTGCAGGTCGGCGAGACCCTGATTTCGTTCAAGCGCCCCTTCGAGAAGGTCAGTTATCTCGAGGGCATCGCGATCTATTCGCATGGCAAGTTCACGCGCGAGAAGCTGCTCGATCCCAAGGGCGCGGCGCAAATTCTTGCCGAGCTCGGTCTGCCGCCTTCGCCGACGCACGGCCACGCGCTTGACAAGATCTTCGAACGGGTGCTCGAGCCGCATCTCGTGCAGCCGACCTTCGTGACCGACTATCCCGTGCTGATCTCGCCGCTGGCAAAACGCAAGGCCGGCGATCCCGAGCTGGTCGATCGCTACGAGCTCTTTTGCAATCGCATGGAAATTTCCAATGCGTTCACCGAGCTCAACGATCCCGACGATCAGCGGGCGCGCTTCGAAGCACAGGTACGTGAGCGCGCGCAGGGCGACGAAGAAGTGCCGCAGCCGGATTGGGATTTCGTCCGCGCCCTCGAGTACGGCATGCCGCCGACCGCCGGCATCGGCATCGGCATGGACCGCCTCATCATGCTGTTGACCAACAACAGCTCGATCCGCGACGTCTTGCTCTTCCCTTTACAACGCCAGCACGGATAAGGAGGCCCGCTATGGACGGACAAAAGTGCGATCACACGCAGTGCACCTGTTACGTGGACCTTGGGGCGTTCTTTTGTAGCGATCGCTGCCGCGAGCAGGCGGCGGCGGATCCTGACGCGCCGCCGCACGACAGTTGCAACTGCCGCCACGACGAATGTGAGAACTCTCTGTAACCTGCAACGTGCGTGCGCGAGCGAAGCCGCGCGACTTTAGTCGACAAAGCTTCAGCTTTGGCGGATAAAGTCAGCTGACCCCGTTGTTGGCGAAGGCCACGTAAAAAATCACGGCAACGCTGACAAAGGCGTAGGCGACCAGGCCGGTTGCGTTCGCAATCGTGAACGCGCGCATCGCGCCGCCGGAAAGACGTGGGGCCGCTAGCGCCGCCATCCCGTCAATCGCCGCCGGTAGCAGAAGCGTCCAAGGCGGAATCGCCGCGACCGCAAGCAACCAGCCAGGCACATACGCGCCAACCGTGGAGCCGTGAATCCCAACATCGGATGCGTAAACCTGCAAGGCAGCGGCAGCCAGCCAGCACAGGGCAAAGATGGCGAGCCGAAACCGGCGTCCGTTGGTTGGTGTCACGGGTATCGTTATCAATCGAAACCTTTAGGAGAATCCTTCATGGATCTAACGACTTCATACCCCCGCAGCGTGCACGACAAGCTGTTCGGTCTGGTGCAGATCGCCCGCACCATCGACAAGGGGAAGGCATTTGCCGAAGGCAAAAACGGCGAATACCACTACAACTGTCCGATGGACCAGGCCGTATTTTCGTTCCTCGGAATCGATCACGAAGCGTTGCTCGGCGTCATCAAGAAGGCCAAGAGCGATGCCGATATTGAGGCCTACGTCAAAACGTTCATCGATAAGAAATCGCCCCAAGAGATCGAGGCGTGGAATAAAGAATGGCTCAGACACGAACCGGACAATGACGATGCGCGGAAGTATTTCCTCGACCTGCGCAATCAGGTCGCGCCGGATCGGACCGACGTAACCACGTGGGCCGACGTTCTGGACCTGGACGAGAAGCGCAACGTACCGAAGCGCCAACCGGTGAACGTGTAACGCAGACCATTCGCTGTGCCGTCGAATATGACGGCACGGCGTTCTTTGGTTTCCAAGTGCAGTCGTCGGGCCGCACCGTGGCCGGTGAGCTCGAGAAGGCGCTGGGCGAACTCTTCGAGGAGCCGGTGAAAATAACGGGTGCGGGCCGGACCGATACCGGAGTTCATGCGAGCGGGCAGGTGATCTCATTTATCACCTCTCGCTCGTTTCCGTTTGAGCGGCTCGCGATCGCGCTGAACAGCGTGCTTCCCTACGACATCAGCGTCCGCGAGGTCGCGATTGCGCCGGCCGGATTCTCGGCGCGCTTCTCCGCTCGCGAGCGCACCTACGTCTATGCCGTTCTCAATCGCCCCGATCGCAGCGCACTGCTCGCGCACCGCGCCTATCACGTGTATCGTCGAACGCTCGATCTGAACGCCATGCGCGCGGCGGCCGCCCATCTGGTCGGCGAGCACGATTTCCGTTCGTTTTGTGGAGTCTTGCCCGAGAGCGGCGTGACCGTGCGCGAGGTGCGATCGGTCGCGATCGAGGCGCGCGACGACCTGCTACGCATGCAGATCAGCGCCGACGGGTTCGTGCACCGCATGGTGCGCACGATTGTCGGCACATTGGTCGAGTGTGGCCTCGGACGGCGCGATCCGAACTCATTGCCCGCAATTCTTGCCGCGCTCGATCGCCGTGCCGCCGGACTCACTGCGCCTCCGCATGGACTGTACCTCGCGGGCGTACGCTACGACGACTACGACTCGTATCAAGAACCCAAGCTGTCATCCTGAGGTGCGAGCCCTTCGACTCGCTTTGCTCGCTCAGGATAAACTCCGCGAGCCTCGAGGGATGCGAGCTAGCGCCCCACTTCGTCGAGCAAACGTTGGAGCTGCTTGCCCTGACCTACGTTAATACGCCGCAGCAAGCGCGACGCGCGTTCGCCGGCCTCCTCGAGTGCCTCATCGAGCAGCGTGCGGCCGGCGGGCGTGAGCGTGGCGAGCGAGGCCCGCGCGTCGCCCGGGTCGCGTTGCCGCTCCACAATGCCGCGCCGCTCGAGGGGCAGGAGCGCTCGGGTGACCCCGGAGGCGGTCAGGTGCAGTTCGTGGGCAAGCTCGGTCGGTCGGCGGCCGCTCTCGGTTGCGCGCAGCGGCACGAGCAGGCGTAGCTCGGCAAAGCTCAATCCGCGGACCTCGAGCACGCGAACGGCGCGGGCATGGGCGGCGGCAAGGGCGAGCAGGGTCTCAACAGCGTCAGTCGGCACGCAACCAGTATACTTGAGTAGTCAAGTAATAATCAAATAAAAACTATCGGTGCAAATCGCTTGACGGGGCGGCGGCAGGCAGTTAAGATGCGGAAGTTCATCACGAGGATTTTTATGCGAACCACTTTGCAAAAGACGGCGGAAACGAAGGCCGACTGGTATATCGTCGACGCGGCCGGACAGCGTCTGGGCACGCTCGCCGTGCGTATTGCGCGCGCGCTTTCGGGAAAACACAAGCCGACGTGGACGCCCCACATCGATAACGGCGATCACGTGATCGTGATCAATGCCGAAAAGATCGAGCTGAGCGGTAAGAAGTGGGACGCGAAGCTCTATCGCCGTCACAGCGGTTTTCCGGGCGGACTCAAAGAGCAGACGGCCCGCGACGTGCATGCCAAGCATCCCGAGCGTTTGATCGAAGAAGCCGTGCGCGGTATGCTTCCGACCAATAAGATGCGCGACGTGCAATTGCGCCGCCTCAAAGTCTACGCTGGTGCGGAACATTCGCACGAGCCGCAAAAGCCGCAGCCGCTGTTTTAGGAGCATACGTGGATAGCAGCCAAATTCAGGCCACCGGTCGTCGCAAGCGCGCTGTCGCGCGTGTGAAGCTCGTGCTCGGCCAAGGCGTCATCACTGTCAACAAGAAACCGATCGAGGAATATTTCCCCCGCCCGCAGCTGCAGCAGATCGTGCGTCAGCCGTTCGAGGCGACGCAGAGCGGCGGCCGCTTCGACGTTATCGTCAAGGCGCAGGGCGGCGGCGTGACCGGACAAGCCGGCGCGGTGCGCCACGGTATCGCGCGCGCGCTCCTCGAGATCGACCCGTCCTTCCGGGACGTGTTACGCAAGAACGGCTTCCTGACGCGCGACCCGCGTGAAAAGGAATCGAAGAAGTACGGCCGCAAGCGCGCTCGTAAGCGCTTCCAGTTCAGCAAACGCTAAACTGGATTCACGTTCCGTGAATCTGTGGCGTTCGGCCCTTCGACGAGCTCAGGGCCGATCCGCCCGCGTTGCCATAATCATCTTGGGCGCTGCAGCATTGCTGTGGCGCCCATCGTCATTGTGGGTCGAGCAAAGCTACGTCAACGGCGCGTATCCATTTTGGGAGCACGCACTCTTTCCGCTCAGTTCGGCGTTGCCGTGGTCGCTCGGCGATCTGGTCGTGCTCGCGGGCGCCGGGCTCATTCTGTGGCGTCTGCTGCGGCGCGACTGGCTTGGCGCGGTTGCAATCGTCGCGCTGTACGGTTTCTGGTTTGAAGCCGGCTGGGGGTGGAACTACGACCGCGCGCCGATCGAAGCGCGCACCGCCTATGAGCCGTCGCGGATCAACCCGCGCGCCGTCGACGTACTCCGAGCCGAAGCAATCGCGCAGATGAATCGCCTCGCGCCCCTCGCCCACGCGCGCGCCAAAGCGCCGCTGGATCTGGAGCGGCTCTACGCCGCCTGGCTTCCGGTCGTGCAAGCCGGGGGCGACGCGTGGACCCCGCTCACAGGCTCTCCCAAGCCAACGTTGGCCGATCCGTTCATGGCCGCGACCGGGACCAGCGGCTACATCAATCCGCTCTCGCTCGACGTGCATCTGGCGAGCGATCTCCTCTGGTTCGAGCGTCCCTTTGACCTGGCTCACGAGTGGAGCCACGTAGCCGGGTATGCTCGTGAAGATGAAGCCAACTTTCTGGCAATTGTCAGCTGCGCTCGCTCTAATGATCCGGTGGTCCAGTACTCGGGCTGGCTCGAGCTCTTCCTTTACCTTCCGCCGGAGGCGCGATATTCTAAGACAACCTTTGTTCCGCTTGTATGGCAAGACTTCGCGGCATTGCGCGAGCGCAATCGGCGGCACATCAACCTTTCTCTCGCGAATTTCTCATGGCGGACGTACAACGCATATCTCAAAACCAATCACGTTGCATCCGGAGTGCAGAACTACGATGAAGTCACGCGCCTGTATCTGGGCATCGCGCGCGACCCGGCGGGTCTCCCCATACCTCGTTAGCACGATGCTCGTCGTGGCGCTCGCCGCGTGCGGCGGAAAGCATGCTGCGCAGCCCCCGCCACCGTACGTACAAACGACCGTGGCAAACAACGGTGCGGTTTCTCCGTCGTCGGCGATGTCCGGGTTGATCGCGCCGTTCGAAAACGCTGCCATTCAGACGACGCTGGTCGAACCGGCGGACACCGTCAACGTCCAGGAGGGCGATCGCGTCACCAAGGGTGAGGTGCTCGCGCAACTCGATACCGCCGATCTGCAGGCCCAACTGCAATCCGACATTGCTACCGCTCAAAGCGATGCGGCGAACACCACGCATACGGTGTATTCGGGGAACGAATCGATCTCGCAGGGTAGCCAAACGCTTAACGGGGCGCAGGCCAGCCTCGTCCGAGACAACGCGGTGATGGAGCGCGACGGCGAGCTCTATCGTCAGGGCTACGTTTCGCTCCAGCAGTACCAAGCCGATCAGGCCACGGTACGCAACGACCAAGCAAACCTTCGCATTGCGCAAGCAACGGTGCAGGCCAACGGGTCCAGCCTAAGCGCGCCTGGTTTGCAGCAGTCATCGGTCGCACAGGCGCAGGCGCAAGAGAAAGTCGCGCTCGCCCAGGCGCAACAGATTCGTGTCTCGATCGCCAAGGCGACGATCACCTCACCGATCGACGGCGTTGTCGTCAATCGTAATCTCAACCCCGGCGAGTATCCGGGAACGCGGGAAATTTTCACCCTTCAGCAGGTCTCGCCGATCTACGCGATCCTGCGCGGATCTTCTGATCAAGTCGCGGGCATTTTCCCCGGTGCTTCGGCGACGGTGTCCACTGACGATGCCACTGGCAGGCATTCATACACCGGGAAGGTCGTCGGCGTGCTCAACGAGATCCAACCCGGATCGACGCAGTTCCAGGTAAAGGTGGTGCTGCAGAATCCCGGTGACGTTTTGCGTCCCGGGACGGCGGTGAGCGGCGGAGTGGCCCTACCGGACGTGCGCGGCGTGCTCGTTCCGACGACGGCGTTCACCGACGACAACCATGATTCGATTCAGATCGTGCAATCCGACGATACGGTCAAAAGCGTGCAAGTAACTGAAGTCGCGAGCGATGGGAAAAATAGCGTCGTCAAGGGCGTCAACGCCGGCACGCGTGTGATCACCAACGGTCAATCGAGCGTCGGCGATGGCGAGAAGATTTCTCTACAACCATGAAGTTTAGTCTTACTCGCCTCTTCATCAATCGACCGACGCTGGTCTTCGTGATCATCTCGATCATGATGTTCGCGGGCATCATGAGCACGATCACGATCGTTAAGGAGCTCTATCCCAACGTCAGTCAGCCGACCGTGACGATCTCGGTGCAATATAGCGGCGCCTCGGTCACGGAGATGCGCGACGAGATCGTGCAGCCGATCGAGCAGAATCTCGCCGGCACGCAGGATTTGCAGACGATCAACTCGGTGGTTCAGCAAGGTCAGGCAACGATCAGCGCGGTTTTCGACATCACGTCCGATACCGCGACCGATCTGGCTTTGTCAAATAAGGCCGTCCAGGCAGCTGAGAAATACCTGCCGACGAATATCACGCCGCCGACGGTCAATCTCTACGATCCGACCGAGTCGACGGTCGTGACGCTCGCGCTGTATTCGCAAAAGCTCCCGATCAACGAACTTGCTCTCTACGCGCAGAACGTCATCGCGCCGCAGCTCGAACAAGTCCCCGGCATTTCCTTTGCAAACGTCGGCGGCTTGGTAACGCCCGCGTTCGAGGTGCTGGTCGACCCGGTGAAGCTGGCCGCCAACAACATTACACTCGACGACGTTATCAATACGGTATCGACCGGCAATCAGCGTGTGCCTGGCGGTTATGCCTACGAGCCGAACCGGCAGACCACGATCGACGTGCGCGGCGACATCACCACGCTTGAGAACGTGCGCAATCTGCCGATCCTCGTCTCGGGCGCGTCGTCGCAAGCGAACGCACTGCCCGGCCAGGTCGAGAATTACACCGGCGGTCTTGCGAGTTTGCCGGGGCAAGTCAATCCCTGGACTGCCAGCAATTCGGTGGTGCGCATTGGCGACGTTGCGACCGTCACCTCGGGCTACGAGCCGCGCCTCCAGATCGCGCACATCAGCGGCAAGCTCGGCCTCTTCCTGCAAATTCAAAAGACGTCGCAAGCGAGCGAAGTGGATTCGTCGAACGCGGTGCTGGCCGCGTTGCCCAGCGTCGAGCGACAATTTCCGGAGATCTCATTCCGCGTCATCAACGTCCAGTCGAAGTTCACCGAACAACAGATTGACATCGTTGTTCGCACGCTCGGCGAAGCAATACTGCTCACTGGCCTTGCGATGGTGTTTTTCTTGCGCTCGTGGCGCAGCGCGATCGTTGTCTGCATTTCGATTCCGCTCTCGCTTGCGATCGCGATGACCGTGATGAAGCTGATGGGTCTTACGCTCGATACCGATTCGCTGCTGGGCATGTCGCTAGTCATCGGCATCCTGGTTGACGACTCGACGGTGGTGCTCGAAAACATCGAGCGTCACTTTACCGAGCTCAAGCAAAAACCCGAAGACGCGGCGGTCAGCGGACGAGAAGAGATCGGCGCCGCTGCGGTCGTCATCACCCTGGTTGACGTGGTGGTGTTCTTTCCGATCGCGTTCATCCAGGGTCAAGTCGGCCGCCAGCTCTCGGAGTTCGCGATCGTGGTGGTGATCTCGACGCTCACGTCGCTGTTTGTGTCGTTCACGGTCACGCCGACGCTCGCGGGCCTGTGGGCCCTCAAGTCGCATTGGGACCCATGGAAACCCGTGGTCTGGTTTGGCGAGCGCTTCGATGCCTTGCGAACGTGGTACGTGAATCGCGCTCTGCCGTGGGGCATGGAGCGCGGAAGGGTCGTCGCGATCTTCTGTTTGGTCTCGTTCGTGCTGGCGATTTCGCTCGTCGCCTTCGGCGTCGTTGGCGAAGAATTCATCCCGGCGACGGATCGCGGCGAGATTTTCATTCAGGTTGCGTATCCGATCGGGACGCCGCTTACGACCGTCGAAACCGGCATCTTTGCCTTCGAAAAGAAGATTCTCGCCTATCCGGACATCTTCGCGAACACGGCGGTTGCCGGAGCGTATGCCGCGTCGTTCGGCGGTTTCGTCTCGCAAGCCAACGTGGGCCAAGTGCACGTCTGGCTCAAGGACACTCGCAAGCACCAGACATCCTATTGGGTCGGGGAATTTCAACAGATGGCGAAAACTTCGTTTCCGCCTCAAGCTACCGTCGTCGTCGTACCGTCGACCGGAACCGGTGGCGGCAACGCACAGCCGGTGGATTTTCTCGTGACCGACGTTACCGGCGGCGATCCAACGCAGTACGCCGTGCAGGTGCTCAATGCGCTCAAGACCGTCAAGGGCGCGACCAGCGTGAACAGCAGCGGCACGGCGCTCGCGCCCGAGATCTCGATCATCTTCAATCGCGAGAAGGCGGAGGCGCTCGGCGTCGACGTCGGACAAGCGGCCGAGGCGGCGGGCGCCGCTTTCGGCGGCAACGTTGCTACGCAGTTTGAAACGACCGCGGGTCTCGAACAGGTGCAGGTAATTTATCCGCCGTCCGATCAGACGAATTTAAGCCTCTTGCGCAACGTCGCCATTCGCAGCTCGAACGGTTCGATCGTCTACCTGGGAGACATCGCGACGTTTGAGTCGACGCCGACGCCGCCATTGATGACGCGCACGAATCGCACTACCGTAATTCACGTCGATTCGAACGTGGCGCCGAATGCGTCGCTCTCGAGCGTCGAGGGCGGCCTGATCAAGTTGCTTCCCTCGCTCCACCTGCCGCCGAACATCGTCGTGCGTCCCGCGCCGCTCGGACAACAAGATTTCATGCATCAGGCGCTGGTCGGCATCGGAACGTCGATGATCATCTCGGTGATTTTGGTCTACCTGCTGATGGTAGCGCTCTATAACGACTATCTCGCGCCCTTCATCATCATCTTTTCGGTTCCAGTCGCGGCGATCGGTGCGATCGGTGCGCTGGTGCTCACGCATCGCACGCTCAATCTCTTTTCGTTGATTGGAACGATCTTGCTGATCGGCATCTCGACGAAGAACGGCATTCTGCTCGTCGATTATGCCAATACATTACGCGAGCGCGGCAAGGATAAGCTCGATGCGATTCTGGAGAGTGCGCATACCCGATTCCGGCCGATCGTCATGACGAGCTTCTCGGTCGTTGCCGGAAACATACCACTTGCACTTGCACTCGATCCGGGATCGATCTCGCGCTCGAGCCTGGGCATCGTGGTTATCGGCGGCGTGCTCAGCTCGCTCGTGCTGACGCTCTTGCTGATTCCGAACGTCTACATGTGGGTCTCCCCGTCGGACGAGAAGTTCCGTCGCGAGTTTCACTTGGCCCAGCAAAAGAACGGCAAGACAAGCGAACCTGAGCTAACGCCGGCGCACTAGACGATTCGGCCGACCTTCGGTCGGTCGCACATCCTGTGCGGCTTTGCAGCCGCAAAGCTTAAGCTATGCGGTGCAAAGCCTAACCTTCAGCCGCATCGTGCGGCTTTACGTTCGGCCTGACGCGGACGCGGCGTAAAACGCGAAGTACTGCACCAGCGACCATCCGATCGTAATACCGGCGATGGCTGCCACGGCAAGGAGGCCGAAGACCATGGGCATCGTCCACACGCCGTTGCGATGGTCGCGCACCCACGCGTTTCCGATCGCGAGCGCCATCGCGATCGCAAGTGCCAATCCGAACCCGTAGGCGAAGATCGTCACGACTCGACGTCGGCGTCGACGCCGTGGGGAACGTAGTAGTAGAACGTGATGCCTACGTACGCCGCGAAGCTCAGCAGAGGCAACACCAGCGCGAGCAAGGTTGAAGCGACGTAGGTAAACCACCCCACCCGATACGCGAAGACCGTCCGTGCGATCCGCTCGCGCTTGACTGTCGAGTCGAATGCTCCGCTCGCAATCAGATGGCTCAGCATCAGGTTGTAGGCCGTCGAACACCAGGTCAGCACGATACCGTAGAGCAGCGTCGAGGCGTGCCTCGTCGGATATGCGCCGATCGTCGAAGTGGCGAACGGAATCATCACCGTCCCGAATAGCAGAAGTAAATTGAGCGCCACGGTCTTACGATCGATGCGCGCGACGAACCGAAAGAGCGCGTGATGATTTTGCCACATGATCCCGATCACCGCGAAGCTCAGCGCAAAGGCGATGAAGTTCGGCCAGAGGGAGAGGATTGCCCCGCGCAGCTCGCGCTCGCTCGGATCGTGCATCAAAGGTAAGGCGACGCCCAAGATCAAGAGGGTGATCGCGAACGCGAACACACCGTCAGTGAATGATTCGAATCGGCCCTTGTTCATATCTTCGCAATACCGCAGTTGCGCCCCGGCCATCGTTCATCCCTACCCTCGTGACATGTTCGACGTAGCCGAATCCCTGCGCGGCGGGCTCGAATCCGCCGCAACCCGATTGCAGCAAGCGCAAAGCGCCGTCGCGCGCGCGAACGCCGGGGAGGGAGGGCGCACGGCGGATGCTGCGATGGCGCAGACCGCGCGAGCGGCGATCTTCGACGAAGCGTTGCTCGGCGCAATGCACGCGCGACTCGAGGAAATCAAGGCGGTCACGAAATGATCGATTTGCTTGCGAGTGCCGCCGCTGCGATGGACGCGCAGCGCGCTGCGCTGGACGTGTGCGCTCGCAATGTTGCGGCAGCCGAAGCCGCCGGTCCGAACGGAAGCTACGCTCGCCTGATCCCCGAGTTCCGCCTCACGAATGACGACCAGGGCGCGATAGTACAGTTTGCGGGGGCACATCAAGAGCGCGGAACCAATGTCGACGTGATCACGGAGATGATTGCGGTGATGAACGCGTCGCGTGCCTATGAATCGGACGCCTCACTCTTCGATGTGGGCAAGACGCTCGACGAACGGACGATCGACATGGGGCGCCTCGCGTGAGGGTTGAGCTCCTCGCTCCCGATACAGTCGCTCCGGAGCCCGCACCATCAGGTGCCGATGCCTCGGGCTTTGCTCACGCGCTTGATGCGATCGGTCGCGTGCTCAGCGACGCAACTGCGGCTGAGGACAACTACGCAAGCGGTACCGGCTCGCTGCAAGAGGCAATGTACCAGCGCGCTCAGGCCGATGTGGCGCTCTCGGTCGCGACCGCCGCGGCACAGCGCGCCGCGCAGGCGGTGCAAACGCTGCTGAACCTACAAATCTGAATGGTGCAATTGCACTCGGCTATCGCTCGCGTGCGTGCGCTGCCTTCATCGCTACGCATCGTGGCGATCGCCGTCATCGCACTGCTGGTGGGATTTGCCGTTGTCGCGTCGATCCTCGGCCATCCGGACCGCGCGCCACTCTTTGCGGGTCCCTTGCACGCCGAGCAACTTGCCGAGGTTCAGGAACAACTCGCTGCATGGAGCGTCCCGTTCTCGCCCAGCGAGGATAATGTAATCGTCGACGCGCGCCGGCGCAGCGACCTGCTCTTGCGACTTTCGCTTGCCGGGGTTCCGCACGCGCACGTACAGACGACCGGTGAAGCGCTCGCGAACATCGGCGTGCTCACGCCGCAGGCAGTAATCGATGCGCAGACGCGCAGCGGCCTCGCCGGCGATATTGAAGTCGGCCTTCGCAGTGTCGCCGGCGTCGACGACGCCCGCGTCATCGTAGCAGCCGCCCAGAGCGCCGAATTCGCGGATCAGAATGCGCGTCCGGCGACCGCGAGCGTGCGCGTCCAGCTTCATCCCGGCGCCGTTCTTTCGCGAGACGCCGTCGCCGGCATCCGGCGCTTCGTCGCCGCATCGGTTGCGGGTCTCGATCCGGCAAATGTAACGATCCTCGACGACCGCGGCGTCGCGCTTGAGGACGGCGGCGGCGGTGACGATCCAGATGCACTGGAGCGATCGCTGCAATCGGCGCTCGATGCAGCGCTCGGCGCGGGCGTCGCGATCGTGCGCGTGCATGCCGAATACACCCACGCGACCTCCGAGGTACGCGATACGCGGCGTTCGCCGATCGGCGGCGACGCGATCGAGCGAACTGCGCAAACCGAATCCTACGACGGCGGCGGGAAGAAGTACGCCAAGAATGACGAGCGAGATGACCGCGGCAGCGAAACACACGAGACCATCGACCACGCCGACCCCGGCGCAATCGTGCGCATCTCGACCGCCGTGTTTGTCGATGCCGCTCGCGGTGCGGATCTCGCAGGCGTCCGTGCGCTCGCGGCGGCGACCGTCGGTTTCGATCTTCACCGCGGCGATGAGTTGACGGTGCAAGCCGTCGTTTTTCATCGCGCGCTGGCATCAAAACACGATGGGTGGTTCCTGCTCTACGGGGCGATCGTACCGCTCTTGCCGACCCTTGCGATCGTCGTCGGCCTGCTCGGATTCGGACGATACCTGTTGCCGAACATGCACGTTCTGGTGAAAGGGGCGCTCGAGCGCGACGCCATCGCGCGTACCTCACGTACCGTGACGGGTTACGCGCCGGCGCGCGTGCGAGGTGCGCTGGCCGGGGAACCGCCTCATGCGGCAGCCGCGATTATTAGCGCGCTACCGGCTGCGACCGCGGCCGCCGTGCTCGAGCTCTATCCGCCGCACGAACGCGAGGCGATCGTCAAGCGCATGCAGCGAACCCACAGCGCGGTCGTTCCGAGCGCCGATGAATTGCTGGCGCGCCATGCCTGAATTCGTCACCCTCGGCGCGTGGCTGCGCCGAGAAGAACCGGTGCCGATTCCAGCCGGCGATGAAGTAGAAGCTTTCGTTCCGCAGGAGCCGCCGCTGCTCGAGCCATCTCCCGATGACGAGCTCGTCGCCGACGTGTGCGCGCGCGTGCGCCGCTTTCGCGCGATGCTCGACGACGCGCTCGACCGCATCCTTGCCGATCTCTTGCGCGAGATCGCCGTCGATGTTGTCGGGCGCGAACTGCTTTTGGCGCCGGCCGATCTTGCAGCCATTGTACGGCGCGCACGCGAACGCTGTGCGGAGATTCCGGTTGCGGTCCGAGTGCATCCCTCGCAACAGCCGCTCGGCGATTTCGATGTGCCGGTTCATCCGGATCCGTTGCTGCGCAGCGGCGACGTGCAGATCGAGCTGCGTAGCGGATCGATCGACGCACGTTTGGGCGTTCGCATCGAACAGATGCTGGTACAGTTCTCCGGATGATTCCGGATCACGCGATGCTCGGCACGGCGGCTTTCGGGCGAGCGCTCGACGCGCGCGGCGCACCGCTCGATGGACTCGGACCGGTCGACGGCGTATGGGTTCGCGTCGACGCACCGGCGGCGCTGCCGGCTGCGCGAAGAGCGATCGTCGAGCCGCTCTGGACCGGCGTGCGCTGCATCGATGCGCTCCTGACGATTGGGCGGGGTGCGCGTTTCGGCATCTTTGGCGCGCCTGGTGCCGGCAAATCGTCGCTGCTCGAGACGATCGTTCGCGGGGCGCGCGCCGACGCCATCGCGATTGGTTTGGTTGGGGAACGCGGGCGGGAAGCGGCGCGCTGGATCGCCGCGCGCGACGAGCGAACGACGGTGATCTGCGCCACCAGCGATCGGCCGGCGCAGGACCGCGTGCGCGCGGCCGAATTGCTCATGGCGCATGCGTGCGCGCTTGCGGCGCGCGGTTTGCACGTCTTGGCGGTGCTCGATAGCCTCGCGCGGTATGCGAACGCGCTGCGCGAGCTTGGGGCCGGCAGCGGCGAGAGCGTGGGGCGGGGCGGATATCCGCCGAGCGTCTTCGCGCGCACCGCGCACCTCGTCGAACGCGCCGGTGCTTTTTACGCCGGATCCGTCACGCTGATTGCAACCGTCCTGAACGACGGCGACGATCGCGACCCGGTCAGCGAAAACGCACGCTCGCTGCTCGACGGGCACCTGCAACTTTCACCCCAGCTCGCGCAGGCGGCGCGTTTTCCCGCAATCGACGTGCTCGCCAGCGCCAGCCGAACGATGGATCCCGTCACCAGCGCCGAGCACCGCCGCGCAGCGTCACTCGTTCGCGCTGCGCTCGCTCGCCTTGAGCGCTGCGAGGATGTCCGCTCGCTTGGTATCGATCCCGCCGATCCGCAGACGAAGGTCGCGATTGCCGCTGAAGGTGCGATCGAGCGGCTGCTGCGGCAAGGGCCGCAGCCGGTTCCCTTTTCCCGGGCCCTAGAGGCCTTACGCCAAACCGCCGATATGTTGGAGGAAGCCCATGGATATTAGCTCTGAACTTTCGGCCGTCGCCACCCGTATCGAACAGATCACAGGCGCTCCCGCGCAGTTGCCCGGCCTACCCCAACAGGCTGCGGATGGCGCGGGGTCCTTCGCGTCGATGCTGCAGTCGCAGATGGCTGCCCAAGGCAGCGACCCGAGCGGCCAAGGCGCACCCGATGCACCCGCGATGCTTCCGCCAGCACAGATCGATGCGCTGGTTAGCGACAATGCGCAGTCGCAAAATGTCGACCCGGCACTGATCAAGGCCATCATTGCCAACGAGTCGGGCTTCAATGCCCACGCTACCTCGAACGTCGGCGCGCAAGGGCTGATGCAGTTGATGCCCGGCACGGCCGCGGGTCTGGGTGTCACAGATGCCTACGATCCAGCGCAGAACGTAGCAGGTGGCACGAAGTACATCAAAGGCCTGCTCGACCATTTCAACGGCGACGTCCGGCTCGCGGTCGCGGCTTACAATGCGGGTCCCGGCGCTGTGGAGAAGTATGGCGGAGTACCGCCGTATGCCGAAACGCAAAATTACGTGCAAAACGTCCTTTCCAGCTACGCGAAGTATCGCGGAAACGGTACGCCGTAGCGCCTCGCTCGTTGCGTGCCTGGCACTCCTTTGCGGCCAGGGTAGGCCCGACGCCCCTCCTCTCGCGACGATTCTTTCCAAACACGCGGCGGCGCTCGCAGCGATGCACCTGCGCGCACCGCGCACGCACGAGACGACGGGAACGCTCCTTGGAATAGGAATTGCCGGAACGTTTCATGAGTGGCAGCAGGGTGATAGCGAGCGGCGCGACGAGTCGTTTGGTACTCGCACCCAGCGCCTGCTGCGCGTGGGCGAGCGGCTGTGGCAACAAAACCCCAATGGCGAGATCCGCGAGTTGCAGGGCATTGTTTCGCGGCGGCAGGTCACGGTGGATTTCATTGACCGCGATCTTTTTGCGTCACACCCGGAGGCCGTGCACTTTCTCGATAGCGAGATACTCCCCGACGGAAGGGTGATGTACCGGTTGCGCGTCGCGCCGCCCAATGGCGAGACCTATGAGATCGGGATCGACGCGAAGACCTGGCTGATCGACGAAAAGTCGTTCGTCGATCGCGACACGAGGCAGGTTGCGATCTTCAGCGACTATCAGGTCGCCGACGGATACTTGCTTCCATACACTGAGGTTGATTCCGACGGCGAACACCGTTTTGATATCACCTCGCATGTAACGAGCGTCACGGTCGATCAACCGATCGCCTCGAGTATCTTCGCGCCGTTTGCCGACAGGGTGGTCGCAAATGCTGCGCCGGTGACCGTTCCGTACATCGAACGCGGCGGATTGATCTTCACGAGCGTGACGATCGAAGGAAAGTCGCATACATTCCTGATCGACTCAGCGGCGCAAGCCGACGTCTTTGACGTGTCGCTCGTTTCGGCGCTGGGGCTGCATCCGCATGGTACCGTGGAGGTGCAAGGGGCGGGCCCGGCAACGAGCCCGGGTGTCGTCGAAGCGCCGCCGATTACGATCGGTGGCGTGACATTTCCGATGCACCTCGCGACCGTGCTCGATCTACCGGCACTGCCGGCGATGCGTGTCGACGGCATCTTGGGCTATCCGTTCTTTGCCGCCGCCGAGTTGCGCTTCGATCCCACCCAGGAAACGCTGACCATTGCCGAGCCGGGGACGCTTGCGCCCGACGGTGATCGGCTCGACGTCGATACCGATCGCGAGCTTCCCGAAATCGTTGCGCGCGTGCAAAACGCGCCGACGCGAGTAATTGTTGATACCGGCGATGCGGCCGAGTTGCTGCTGTTCAAGAGTTTCGTCGACCAACATCCGGGGCTGGTCTCGCTCGCGCAATCCGGGCCGCAGCTCAATCGCGGTATCGGCGGGTCCGTCGCCGCGGTCGGAGCGGTCGTCGGCGTCCTGCAACTCGGCCCGTACCGGCTCTTCAATCGATATACCAACGTGGTGCTGAGCACGACGGGCGCATTTGCCGATCGCAACGACGGCGGGAACGTGGGCTACGCTTCGCTGCGGAACTTCGTGGTGACGTTCGATCTGCAAAATCACGCCCTGTTCCTCCAGCGCGCGCAGGGCTTCAACGACGGGCACGACCGCAAGCTTATTGACGCTGAGCTCCCCAAACAAATTCCGCAATAAGCCGGCCACAAGCCGGCGACGCCGCGCCTTCACGATACGCGCATGATCTCGCAGCAAATAGGCTTTAGCATTCTCACGGCGCCGCTCGCCGCGATCGACCGCCGCTCGCTCTCGCAGGCCTGGTACTCGGCGCTTCATCTTGCACGTCCCAAGCCGCGGTCGTCGTGCGGGCAGCCAAGCTCGAAGCAAATCACGTGCGTGCGCGAGCAGACTCCGACTGGAGACGCGCCCTATGCCGCGCGGCCGGTGCAGCGGCCGGCCGGAGGCGTGCCGAAGGAGCGCGCGTCGTTGCGTAGTGCCGCGTCGCCCGAGCGCCGAGCGGAGCGCTCGGGGCTGGCTCGACGTATCGAACGCGCCTTTCTCGATCCCGTACGCCGAACCGATCGCGCGACTTTTACACTCGATGGTTCGAGCGCCCGGGTGCATGTCGCGCTGCAAACCACCACGTCGGGAATTCGCCTCATCGCGGTGTGCCCGGCTGCGATTCGCGCCGGGGTGGCGCGCGCGCTCGACGAGGCTCGCTACGCGCTTGCCGTACGCGGCATCGCTCTGCACGTTGACGTAAACGAGGCTTGATCCGATGATGGTCAACGCTGCGATTGAAGATGCGCTGGATCGTATCACCCAACGCGCGCAAGACGTGCAGCGCGCGTTCACCCCGGGTGGCGCCCCGAACTTTGGCGATGTCGCCACCGACCGAGCGACCTCGCGCGCCGCGTTCGATCCACTCTCGGTCGCGCCGCCGCCGGACGCGTACTTCCTGACGACCGATGAACGCGGGCGCTCCGCTTACACCCGCGACGGCGGATTCGCGCTACGGGACGGGACGCTGGTCGGCGCCAATGGTCGCACGATCCTCGGTTTCACCTCGAGCGGCGGGGCGACCGGCGAACTCCATGTCGACGCGGTCGATGACGCGCTCGGGCGTATAAACGATCTCCGAATCGAGCCGAATGGCGCGCTTGTCTACGATCGTATGGCCATCGATCCGCGCAGCGGCGCTCGCGAACGCGAACATGTCGTCGTCGGACAGCTCGCGCTTGCGCGCTTTCCGGCGGCAACCAAACTCGCCTCGAGCGATGCCAACCATGTCGTGGCGCCACCTGGAACCGTACCACATGTCGGCCGCGCCGGTGACGGAAACTTCGCATCGCTCGCTCCGATGCAGCGGGAGGAGAGTCGCATCGATTTCGATCGCAGCCTCGACCGGCTGCAAGAAGCCTACGTAGCGTTCGACGCGTTGCAGGCGGCGCACAAGGCACAAGGCGGAATCGGGAAGACGGCGATGGACCTGTTGAAATGAAGATGTTGGGATTCAGTCGACGCTGCGAGCGGCGCGATGGGCGGCTCATCCGTCAGGTCGTTTTCGAAGAGCGCTCGATCCTGCCGGTGAGCGCGGCCTGCGTTGTGGCCAGCGGGGTTCGCGAGACGCTGAGCGCGTTGTTCGGCGAGGCGGTGGTCATGAAGTTGTACGAGCCGACGATCCCGACACCGGATGGGTGGAGCGCGATCGGTCGCGATGCAACGATCTATCGTATGCGCAGCGCGAACGCCGATGCAGCCGTGGTGGTTCGACCCGCCGATGCGTCGGCGCTTGCTGCGGCCGCGTTTGGCGAACGCGGCGCGCGAGCATCGGCGCTCTCGTCCCTGGAACGGACGGTGCTGCAGCGAACCGTTCAAGCAATTTCTTTACACTTTGGCCCGATCTGCGGTCCCGTAGCGAACGAGACCTCACTTGAACCGCTGGCGGATTTGCAGGGGTTCACCACGTTTTTCGAATTACAGATCGAGCACCCGATTCGCTCGCGCATTGGCGTCGCGCTGAGCCGCGATCCGCTTCCGCAAGCGCATCCCGGCGTCGCTCCCGACGAACTGAACGACCTGCCACTGGAACTGACGGTGCAAGTCGACTTGGGCCGGCATCCGGCCGCCGAAATTGCTGCGCTCGAACCTGGAGCCGTGCTCGCACTGCCGGCGGGAGCGCTCGGGGGAGCGCTCTTGCTTGCCGGGAGGACCCTGGCTCTTGGCGAATGCGGTGTTCACGGTCAATACTATGCACTGGCAATTGACTGCACTCCAACCGGAAGGGACGAACCGGACGTATGACCATCGACGCAAAAAAGATCAAGGATCGCGGTAACCTCGACGTGTTGCTGCATGTGCCGCTCAGCGTTACCGCGGAACTGGGTACGTGCCACATGTCTGTGGCCGAGGTTCTCAAGCTCGGCGCCGGCTCGATCATCGAATTGGATCGGCTCGCCGGCGGCCCCATCGATCTGATGGTTAACAACAAGCTGATCGCACGCGGCGAGGTCGTGGCAGTCGATGAAAACTTTGGCGTCCGAGTGACCGAGTTGATCTCGCGGCCGCCGATCGGTAACACCTAAGCGTTCGTTCATCTCTGCGCAATCATTTTTCTACGAAACGGTGACGCTGCTGCGTCACCGTTCTTCGTATGGACGGACTCTTTGTCGTTGCCGCTCGCGGACACGCCTCGCTCCCGCTGGACGTGCTGGCGAGCCTGACCGTGCTCGCAATCGTGCCGTTTCTACTGATGATGTGCACCTCGTTCGTGCGCATCGTCGTAGTTCTCTCACTGGTTCGCTCAGCCGTCGGCGCATCGGCCCTTCCGCCGAACGCGGTCCTCTCGGGTCTCGCTCTGGTCCTGACGCTGGTCGTGATGCAACCGACGCTGCAGCGCATCGGTCACGATGCCGTTGAGCCCTACGCGCGTGGCGCCTTGACGCAATCGCAAGCATTGGACCGCGCCTCGGGCCCGCTCCGCGCGTTCATGCTGCGCCAAACGCGCGTGGCCGACATCGCCCTGTTCGAGCGCGTTGCCCACCGGCGCAGCGAGCCGCTCGCGACGGCGCCGCTGAATGTGCTGATTCCCGCCTTCGTCGTTGGCGAGCTGCGCTGCGCGTTTGCAATCGGTTTTGCGCTTTATCTGCCGTTCGTTGCCATCGACCTCGCGGTCGCGGCGATGCTCATGGGCCTGGGCATGATGATGCTGAGCCCGCCGGTGGTCTCGCTGCCGGTCAAGCTGCTGCTCTTTGTGATGGTGGACGGCTGGGCGCTGATTTGCGGAGGCGTCGCCGGCAGTTTTAGATAATCGCAGAGAACATCG